>JACCDX011804203.1_pt1 | contig 81407 bp, 69 predicted proteins | sample 7449681 | NCBI WGS metagenome assembly JACCDX01 (sample SAMN15323450, study PRJNA562643) | freshwater metagenome | isolation source: river surface water | place: USA:Blue River Watershed | collected 2017-08-18 | reverse complement strand
CAATTGCGCCAAATCTGCCTCGCCTTGTTGGTCCAAATGGCTGTTGGCTTCGTCCAGCACCAGCAGTTTGGGTTGACCGTAAATGGCCCGCGCAATCGCCATCCGTTGCAGTTGCCCGCCCGAAAAGATGTGCCCATCTGCGCCCATGGGTGTGTCATAGCCTTGGGGCAGGGCGCGCAAAATTTCGTGCAAGTCAAGCGCTTGGGCTGCGGTTTGTAGGCGTTTGTATTGCAGTGCGGCTTCTTCAGGCGTATCGGTTGTTTCAAAACGCGAGATGTTTTGCGCCACTGTGCCTTCTGGCATCGCCACCGTTTGGGGCACATAGCCCATGTGTGGCCCCAGCTCTGTTTTGTGCCAGCTGAAAACATCGGCGCCGTCCAAGCGCACCTTGCCCGACATGGCGGGCCACACACCAACCAGCAAACGCGCCAGCGTGGTTTTGCCGCTGCCAGACGGGCCAATCACGGCCAGCATGTTGCCGGGTTTCACCGCAAACTGGAGGCCTCGCAAAATAGGCGTGTTGCTGTTGGGCGCTGACGCCACCAAGGCTTCCACGCTTAGCACTCCCACCGGTTCTGGTAGCGCCATGCCTTTGCTTTTGGGTGGGTATTGCGTCAGCCATTTGTCTAAGCGTTGATATGCCTCGCGGGCAGCCACCACTTGGCGCCATTGCGTCACGATGGCGCCCAACGGCGCGATGGCACGTGCACCAATGGTCGAGGCCACAATCAACATGCCCGGTCCGCCCAGCAAGTTGCCGTCCATCAATATCCACGCGCCCAAGCCCAACAGCCCCGAGCTCAACACCAGCTGAAATGTTTTGTTGACCGACTGAAACGCGCCCCCATGTTCCATTGCAGCGCGTTGGTGCTGCAAAAATTGGTCGTGCACTTTGCGCCACCGCATGTGCAGCGCCTCATACATACCCATCCCGTGCACCAACTGTGCGTTTTGCAAGCTGCTGTTGGCCGTTGCTTGCGACGCCATTTGTGTTTTGCTCAGACCCATCAAGTCTGCGTGGGTGCGCTGGTGGTGGCCCACGCCAATGCCTACTTGCACCAAGGCACTGATGAGCGTCACCACCCCCAACAAGGGATGCAGCGCAAACATGAGCAACAAAAACACCAAGGCCATGGGCGATTCAAGTGCCGCCATCAACGCTGGCGAGTAAAAAAACTCACGCAGTGTTTTGAGGTCGGTTGCGGGCTGGGTGCTGGCCATGGTCACGTCAAACACCCGCGGCGCCACTTGCGCATCAAACACCACCGACGCTTCGCGCATCACCTCTAGCCGCGCCCAATCAAGCACCTCCATCACCACATAGGCCAGCGCTACCAACACCAAGAGCCAACCCAGCGTGCTCATGCTTTGTGCATCCACCACCCGGCCATACACTTCAAACATAAAAACCACAGGCACCAGCACCAACAAGCTCGTCAACCAACTGAACCCCATGGCCTGTTTCAGCGCAGGCATGTGCACGGTCAGCGCGCGGCGCAGCTCAGATGGCGAATGGGTGCTGACCATGAGAAGTTTTATATTTATGAGATGGATTGTGTTTGGCTGAGTCTAACGAACTTGCGTATTGATGTCGCTCGATACCCCGTTGGAGGAAAATCTCTCAGGCTTTGAGTTTGAACCCCCAGTGTATTGGCATTGAGTCAATTTTGGTCCATAATGGAACCTTTTGGAGCATTTGTTGATAAAGGTAATGAACCATGTCCATCAATGTCAAGCTACCTGAAACGCTGGTTGAAAGCGCCAAACGCTACGCTGCTATCGAGCATCGCTCGGTGCCCAAACAAATTGAGTACTGGTCGCAGATTGGCAAAATCGCAGCCGAAAATCCCGACTTGCCCTTTAGTGTGATTCGCGACATTTTGATTGCAGATCAAGAAGAGCCCGTCGGCGAGTATCAGTTCGGCTGATGCGTGTTCTTTTTACGCCCACTTTTGATCGTACGATCAAAAAGTTGCATCCTAAGCAAAAGCACGATTTAGACACAGCGGTTCGTGACGTCTTGCTTCAACCGGCGTTGGGAAGCGCCAAAGTGGGGGATTTGGCTGGTGTGAAAGTTTATAAATTCCGCATGCTCAATATGACTTGCCTATTGGCTTACCGAATTTTGGACGAACACACCCTGAAGTTACTGATGGTCGGGCCTCATGAGAATTTTTACAGAGAGCTCAAAAGGGCCGAGAGTTAATCGGGCGCCCACCCCCCATTCAGGCGTGCATCCCAAAGTTATACTTCCAGCCAAATGACCACCCCCACAGGCGAAGGCGCTTGGTATGCCGTTCACACCAAGCCCAAACAAGAAAACAGAGCGCTCGAAAACCTGCAAAACCAAGGTTTTGAGTGCTTTTTGCCGCTTTTAGAGGTCGAAAAAGTCCGCCGTGGCAAAGTGCAAAAAGTGGTCGAGCCCATGTTCAGCCGCTACCTGTTTATTCAGCTCAACGAAACGTCGCAAAACTGGTCGCCCATTCGCTCCACGCTGGGCGTTAGCAAATTGGTCAGTTTTGGCCCACATCCGGCAAAAGTGCCGGCTGAGCTGATTCATTTTTTGCGCGACGCCCCACCCGTGGAGGTGCAGCGCCTGTTTGCCCCAGGTGACCAAGTGCTGATTGTGGAAGGTCCCCTCAAAGGTCTCGAAGCCACCTACCAAGCCCATGATGGTGAAATGCGCGCCATGGTGCTGGTCGATCTGCTGGGTCAGCCGCACAAACTCAAAATGGCTATGACATCATTGTTGGCCGTCCCACTTTGACGCCCCCACCTGATTCCCAAAGAAGTGACATCGCAAGCACCAGACCACCTGCCCAAACACATTGCCATCATCATGGACGGCAATGGCCGCTGGGCCAAACAACGCCACATGCCGCGCACAGTGGGTCATGCCAAAGGCGCCAGCGTGGTGCGCGACTTGGTCACAGCGTGTGTCAACAAAGGCATCAAACACCTCACCCTGTTTGCCTTTAGCACCGAAAACTGGAAGCGCCCCGAAGAAGAGGTGTCCATCCTCATGGGGTTGTTCATCCAGTACCTCGAAAAAGAAATGCAAGACATGCAAGCCGAAGGCGTGCGCTTGAAAGTCATTGGCGACACCTCTCGTTTTCCGCAATCCCTGCAAGACAAAATCAAAGCCACCGAGCAAAGCACCGCGCACAACACGGGCATCATGCTCAACGTAGCGGCCAATTACGGCGGGCAATGGGACATCGTACAAGCAGTTAAATCTTGGCAGCAAGCACACCCTGAAAAGGCCTTGGGCGATTTGTCGCCCGAAGCATTGAACCCCTTTTTAAGCGCAGCCGAGCAGCCCGAGCCCGATTTGCTTATCCGCACAGGGGGCGAGTCGCGCATCAGCAACTTCATGCTCTGGCAGCTGGCCTATGCCGAGTTGTATTTCACCGATGTGCTGTGGCCAGACTTTGATGTGCCGCAACTGTTGAAAGCGCTAGATTGGTTTGCTGCCCGCGAGCGTCGTTTTGGGGCGGTTTCCGCAAGGTAGGCCGTGTTTACAATAGAGGGTTGATTTGTAAAAGGTTCTCATGGCAAACACTGCGCGAAAAAACTGGCGTCACATATTGGTTTTGGGTTTGATGCTTGGTGCATTTGGCGTGGCCATGGCGCAAGGTGGTTTGTCGGCGCAAGGTCTGCAATTGCCGCAAGCCCTGCAAGGCGCAGCGGGAGGTTTAACCGGTGGTGCTGGTGCCGGAGGCCTCGGTGCTTTGGGTTTGGGCGCTTCGTCTGCCATTCGATCGGCTGACCCTTTGCCGAACCCGCAAGGTTTGAATGGCACAGGTTTGTTTCAGCCCATGGAGCCCCTCAAGCCAAACGATTTTCAAAAGTTTGTGCTCGAAACCACAGGTTACAAGTTGCCTTTGTTCGGCTCAGCTTTCTTTGAAAACCTGCAATTCATTCAACGTAGCCAGCTCAACAACCAACCTGGCCCCACACCATTTGCGCCGGTTGAAAGCTCGCCCGTCAGTGCAGACTATCCGATTGGCCCAGGCGATCAAATTTTGATCCGCGGCTGGGGCTCACAAGAAATTGATGTGCGTGCCGTGGTTGACCGCAACGGCATGATCAACATTCCCAAAGTGGGCACGGTTTCCGTAGCGGGCGTGAAGTTTGCCCAGGCCGAGGGTGTGATCAAGTCAGCCGTAGGCAAGTACTACAAAGACTTTCAGCTCAGCGTCACCATGGGCCAGTTGCGCACCATCACGGTTTATTTGGTGGGACAGGCGCGCCGCCCTGGCAGCTATGCGCTCAGCAGCACATCTACGCTGTCCACCGGTTTGTTTGCCACGGGTGGGCCCAACGCCACTGGCTCTATGCGCCGTGTGCAACTAAAGCGCGCAGGCCAAGTGGTGGCTGAGTTCGATCTTTACGCTTTCTTGGCGCAAGGCAACAGCGTGGGTGATGTCAAGCTGGTGGATGGCGACGTCATCGTCATTCCCCAAGCCTTGGGCCATGTGGCCTTGGTGGGCAAGGTCAACAACCCGGCGGTGTACGAACTGAAATCAAACAGTGAAACCTTAGAGCAACTTTTGGCCTTGGCCGGCGGCCTGCCTGTGGTGGCTGACCCGCGCCGCGCAGTGTTGGAGCGCCTGAGCCCCGAGCAAAGCCAGCCCCGCCGCGTGCAAGATGTGTCGCTCGACGCGCAAGGCCTCAAAACTACGCTGCTGAATGGCGATATGGTCACCGTGCAGGCCATCACACCTGAGCTCGGCAATGCTGTGACATTGCGCGGTAATGTGGCACAACCCACACGAATGGCCTGGCGCGAGGGCATGCGGGTGCGTGACCTCATCCCCAGCAAAGAGGTGCTAATCAGTCGCGACTCTGTGCGCCGACAAAACGAAGTGTTGTTCGATGCCAATCAGCGCGAACGTGCCTTGCGCGAGCGTGAGTTGATGTCTGAAGATTTGTTGGACGACCCAGTGCTAGACGCACGCATCGACCAAAAAGGTTTGCGTGACGCGCGTCTGAAAGACTTGGCAACTGCTGAAAGGCCGCAAACTTCAGTCGGTCAGGCAGGCGCTGTGATCAACCTCAGATCTACTGGCAAAGAATACGACGGCCGCACCGCCACAGCCGAGCGCGAAGCGCGCTCCATCGAGGCCTACCGCGAGTCACGCCAAGCGCGCATGTTCTCTAACCAGGCGGCCATAAAAGTGAATGAGCGCAACACTGTTCCTTCTGTAGCTGAAACGGTGGGCAATCTGTTCGACGAAATCAATTGGGACTACGCCGTCATTGAGCGCGTGAACCGTAAAGACCTGAGCGTTAGTTTGGTGCCTTTTAACCTGGCACGAGTGTTGAACAACGACAAAGACCCAGACAACCAGTTGCTTCAAGCTGGGGATGTCATCACCGTGTTTTCTGTAAGCGACATGCGTGTGCCTGTCTCTAAACGACGCATCATGGTGCGTGTTGAGGGCGAAGTGGCGCAGCCTGGTATTTACCAAGCTAAGCCTGGCGACACCTTGGCTACCGTGTTGCAGCGGGCAGGTGGCTTAACGCATGACGCCTATTTATTTGGCTCAGCTTTCTATCGGGATGATGTTCGTAAAAGCCAAATCGAAAACCTCGACAAGTTGGTGCGGCGTTTAGAGGCTGAAAGCAGTGCTCAGCTTGCACAAGCCAGCCAAAGTTTGGGCGCCAGTTCTGATGCCGCTATTTCACAAGCCCGCATTTTGGCTGCGCAACAAGCGCAACGCCAAGCACTAGAGCGTATTCGAAGCTTAAAGCCTGAGGGTCGTATTGCGCTGGGTCTTGAGCCTCAGTTGTACAACTACATCGACAAACTACCAGACATTCGCTTACAGAACGGCGATCGTTTCATCATCCCCACCCGCCCAGACTTTGTGTATGTGTATGGTGCGGTCAACACTGAATCAGCGCTGATTTACAAAGCCGGCCAATCGGTGCAGGACTATCTCAACGCCGCAGGCGTTGGCTCTGGTGCTGATCGCGACTCTGTCATTTTGATTCGCGCCGATGGCTCTGCACTGACCAGAAACAGTGGCTGGTTTGGCTCCATCAACAGCGCCAAGGTCATGCCGGGCGACTCCATCGTCATGCCTGACAAGCTAGACCGCGAAGCCACCTGGAGTGCTGTCATTCGAAATGCCAAAGACATCACGCAAATCTTCTACCAACTGGGTCTAGGCGCAGCCGGCTTGAAGGCTTTGGGTTATTAATCATGAACGATCAAACCACAGTCCCAACAACACCAGATGTTGATGAAGACGAAATCAGTCTGCTTGATTTAGCTATTGCGCTTGGCGAAGAAAAGAAAACCCTTTTCGCCATACCTGCCATCACCACCACGCTCGCCATTGTGGTTAGTTTGCTGATGACGCCCATCTTTACTGCCAAAACCGTCATGATGCCGCCTCAGCAGCAACAAAGTGGTGCAGCTTCGGCTTTGGCGAGTTTGGATGCGCTGGCGGGTTTAGCTGGCGTAGGAGTAGGTGTGAAAAGTCCAGATGAAATGTACATCGCCTTCATGCAAAGCGAAAGCCTGCAGCGTGCAGTCATTGAAAAACTTGGGCTAAAAGAGCGCTACGGCGCTAAGGCAACGATGGATGCAAGAAATGCTCTAAAAGGGGCTGTCAAAATTGCTTCCGATAAAAAGTCTGGCTTAATCACCATCGAAGCTGATGACAAAGACCCCGAGTTTGCCGCCAAATTGGCCAACATCCATGTTGAAGAGCTACGCAACCTAATGGGCAAGCTGGCTGTGACAGACGCTCAGCAGCGACGTGTTTTCTTCGAACAGCAAATTGCCAAAACACAAGAAGAATTGGCCCAGGCGGAGTCAAATTTCAGGTCAGCCAAAGAAAAGTCGGGAATGCAGGTAACTGCTGTTATTGCAGAAGGCAGTGTGCGTGCCAGTGCTGAGATGCGTGGGCAAATTGCAGCCAAAGAGGTGCAAATGCAGGCCATGAGCCGCTTTGCTACCCCGCAAAACCCCGATGTGCAGCGCCTTGGCAGCGAGCTGGGCGCATTGCGCGCGCAACTTGCAAAAATCGAACAAGGCTCGGGAGGTGAAGAAAGCACATCACCTCTCCAGCAGTTGGCGATAAAGTCTTACCGCGACATCAAGGCCCGAGAAGCCATGATGGGCGTGTTGGTGGCTCAATATGAATCGGCCAGGGTAGATGAATCTCGCGAAGGACCGCTGATTCAGGTGGTCGACGCTGCGCAGGCGCCTGAACGCAAATCTAAGCCTAAGCGCGTCATCATTGTGTTGGTGGCTGCGTTTGCTGGGTTGTTCCTGGGCATTTTGCTGGCATTTGTGAGAAGGGCGATTAGAAATACTGCTTCCTCCCCAGAGGGTGGCGCCCAATTGGCCAAGCTCAAAGAGGCTTGGCGCATCAAGCGGACCTAATCCGTCAGGCATCAAAATTTCTCATCAATTTAATTTTTTCACAGTCGGACCCCACTATACTTGTTCAAGTTTGAACGATGTTTAAGCTTGGCCATCCGAGTCATTCAATGATCTCGGTGCGGCGGTAGCGTGCCTAAAGATATACAAATGACGAGTCGGCAATCTAATCTACAAGAAGACACCTACTTTAGGGTCATGCGAATGCTTGAGGCCGACCCTGACCTAACTCAGCGACAGCTGGCAGAGGTCCTAGGGGTAAGTGTAGGTGGGTTGAACTACTGTCTTAAAGCTCTGATCCAAAAGGGCTTTGTGAAAGTAAACAACTTTAGGCAAAGCAACAACAAGTTCGGCTACGTCTATCTGATTACTCCCGCTGGGGCAAGCGAGAAAGCAAGGCTAACTCGGAGTTTCTTGCAGAGAAAAATGCAAGAGTATGTAGCGATCAAGGCTGAGATTGAGGCATTGACCAAAGATGCTCCATTGCTATCTGTGAATGGCTCAAGTCAAGATGGGGAGTCGGCAGTTTGAGTTCCTTCAGTCTCGATATTGGTGTTTATCAGGCTTGCAGGCATCTGTATTGGTAACAATCAGGCTAGGCGGAGCCTGAACCATTTGATTTATTTGAGGCCCTATTTTGAGCACGCCATTAGTCTCTATCACTCCCGTTATCCTCTGCGGCGGCTCAGGTATGCGCCTCTGGCCCCTAAGTCGTAAGAGCTTTCCTAAGCAGTTTGTGCCACTCCTAGGTCACAAGAGCCTCTTACAGCTAACGCTGGAGAGGGTTTCACTATTAAGTGAGGAGGTCATATGCGTTGCATCTGAGGAATATCGTTTTTTGGTGACCGAAGCTATGCGGGCTTCAAAAGTCCAGGGCACAGTAATGCTCGAACCCGTGGCGCGCAACACCGCTGCCGCCATGGCCATCGCTGCGTTGGCCAGCAAACCCGAAGACATGCTGCTGTTCTGCCCTTCAGACCACCACATACCCGACGCCGAAGCTTTTGCACTGTCTATTAAGCAAGGTGTCGCTGCTGCTAAAGATAGCGTCATCGTCACTTTTGGCGTTTCACCCACTTTCCCAAGCACTGCCTACGGTTACATCCGCGTAGGCGCTTATCGACCAGACCGCACATTCAATGTCGAAGAATTTATTGAGAAACCAGATCACAACAGGGCTGAGACCTTGTTGCTCTCCGGCAATGCGTTATGGAACGCAGGCATATTCTTGTGCTCAAGCCAAACACTACTGAGCGCGTTAGAGAGGCATGCGCCCGACATTTTAGAAGCCTGCCAGCAGGCCATGAACTCAGCCACAAAAGACGGTAGTTTTGTGCGACCCGAGTTGCAAGCATTTGAGGCCTGCCGCTCAGAAAGCATTGATTTCGCAGTCATGGAGCACTGCGCGGTACTCGCGGCACTTCCCTTTGCCAGCCCTTGGAGCGACGTTGGCAGTTGGAGCGCTGTCGCAGGCCTTACACCAGCCGACGGAAAAGGCAACCGTATTCACGGTCAAGGCTTCGCGCTGCATTCAAGTAACACGTTCATTCATGCCCCCAAACGCCTGGTCGCTGCCTTAGGTACTCGAGACCTGATAATCGTAGATACTCCTGACGCTTTATTGGTCGCTGCAAGTAGCCATGTGGAGCAGGTCAAGCAAGTAGTGGAGCGCTTAGACGCAAGCAACATCTCGCAGTCATCTCAAAACCGTAAAGTTGTTAGGCCTTGGGGCTCCTATGACTGCGTGGACTTTGGGGAGCGGCATCAAGTAAAGCGTATCGTCGTGAGCCCTGGTGCGAAGCTTAGCCTCCAGATGCATAACTACCGCGCTGAGCACTGGATTGTCGTGAAAGGGACAGCCTTGGTCACCAAAGCGGAAGAAAAAATTTTGCTAATAGAGAATCAAAGTATCTACATCCCTCCAGGGGTTAAACATCGGCTTGAAAACCCAGGCGAGAGTGACTTGGAGTTGATCGAAGTACAGTCTGGTAGTTACCTAGGTGAGGACGATATTGTGCGATTCGAGGACACCTATGGACGTGCGACGATTGGGGGTTGAGTCAAGTGCGTTAAATCCCGCCATGGCGGCCGCGGCGAGATGATCTATCAACTGAATTTAGAAAATCAACCATGAAACAAAAAGTCGCGCTGATTACCGGTATTACTGGCCAAGACGGCTCTTACCTTGCTGAATTCCTGCTAGAAAAAGGCTATATCGTGCATGGCATTAAACGCCGCACCAGCTCGTTCAATACCCATCGCATCGACCACATCTTCGAGGATCCTCATGTCCAAAATGCAAGCTTCAGGTTACATTACGGCGACTTGAGTGATAGCAGCAACCTCACTCGTATCATTCAACAAACCCAGCCGGACGAAATTTACAACTTGGGTGCGCAAAGCCATGTGGCTGTCAGCTTCGACTCCCCGGAGTACACTTCAGATGTGGTCGGCCTGGGCGCACTGCGCATTCTGGAGGCCATTCGGATTTTGGGCTTGGAGAAAAAGACCCGCTTTTATCAAGCCAGTACCAGCGAGCTTTACGGCTTGGTGCACGAAACCCCACAAAAAGAAATTACTCCCTTCTACCCCCGTAGTCCGTACGCTGCGGCTAAGCTCTTCGCCTATTGGATCACGGTCAATTACCGCGAGGCCTACGGAGTTTACGCCTGTAATGGCATCTTGTTTAATCACGAAAGCCCACGCCGAGGTGAAACCTTCGTCACCCGCAAAATCACCCGCGGTATGGCCAATATCAGTCAAGGCCTTGAGGACTGCCTATATATGGGTAATATCGACGCACTGCGTGACTGGGGCCACGCTAAAGACTACGTCCGCATGCAATGGCTAATGATGCAACAGGCACAGCCCGAAGATTTCGTGATCGCAACCGGCAAACAATATAGTGTGCGCCAGTTCATAGAAAAGACTGCGTCCGCGCTAGGTATGCAACTTCGCTGGGAAGGCAAAGGTGTAGACGAAGTAGGTTACTGGCTTAATCCTCCCCCACCCGCGGGAGGACGATTGGGTTCAGGCCCAGATGTTCGGTGCGTAATAAAAATCGACCCGCGCTACTTCCGCCCATCCGAAGTCGAAACCCTGCTCGGTGACCCCACCAAAGCCAACGAGAAACTCGGCTGGGCGCCTGAAATTACGCTGGACGACATGATTGCGGAGATGGTGGCCGCTGACTTGAGCGAAGCGAAAAAAAACGCTTTTATCAAACAACATGGCTACAACATCGTCAAGATTGCAGATTAAAATGACAGTACAGAAAAGGGACAAAATCAGCGTCGCAGTCTGCTTGGGTATGTTGGTGGCCGCCTTCGTTAGTTGTTTGCGCCAAAACGGTAATATGTGGCGCTAAAAATGATTAGGCGAACTCATGTGTGGCTGGAATTCATCAGTCAAGTTATCGTGGCGGGGAACTTCGAATCAAAAGATCCGTAATATCACTTCCTCTTAGCGGCTAAAGCAAGTAACTTGAATGCCGAAAGCAGCATGCCTTTTGGATTAATCTCTTGAAACAATAATAACGTTATAAATGTTGTGTTTAAATTCGTTATTGAGCAGCTCCATTCAATTTATTCTTTGTGTGTTTGCGCGAGTGATTGTTAGCAGCTGACCACATAAAATTTTTCAGGCGCTCTCCGTCTTACTCACTCTTCAGCTTTATCCCATCGAAAAAATTTCAGGTGTTCAGCACTGCGATACATAAAAAAATAGCAAGCTGCTGCGTCGTCAGCCAGTTTTTCAAGGAAGATGCCTAATAAAATGCAGCTGACTGCGATTGCCTGCCGTTTTGCCCTGAGGCACTGCGTTTGCGGTTGTACTGCAAATATCGAACTCAATGCGTCGCTTCATTTAATTGACGCCCTCCGGTTTTCCAAACTGGGGTGATACGTCAAGACAAATCGCAACAGCCATCATGAGTAAGTTACGAATCTTATTGACTGGTGGTGGCGGTATGGTCGGACGTAACCTACTTGAGCATCCAGCCATTTGCGAGTTTGAGGTTCTGGCGCCACGTAGCCACGAACTAGACCTGCGTGACTTCAAAGCCGTCCAAAATTATCTCAGCAAGCATCAGCCAGACATGGTGGTTCATGCGGCGGGCAAAGTTGGTGGCATCGAGGCGAACATGCGCGAGCCTGTGAGTTTTCTCCTGGATAACCTCGACATGGGACGTAACGTCGTTTGGGCGGCGCGTCAGGCTGGCATCAAGCGCCTGATCAATGTTGGCAGTTCCTGCATGTATCCACGTAACCGCATTGAACCGTTGCGCGAGGAGATGATCCTCAAGGGTGATTTAGAGCCGACCAACGAGGGATACGCCCTAGCGAAGTTGGTGACGGCGAGGCTATGCGAATACATTATGCGGGAAGACTCCAGCTACGAGTACAAGACGCTAATACCTTGCAATCTTTATGGACGATACGACAAATTCGATCCGGCGTATTCCCATCTGATTCCTGCGATCATTCACAAAGTTCATCAGGCTAAAGTAAGCGGGGCGCAAACAATCGAGATATGGGGCGACGGAACAGCACGGCGCGAATTTATGTACGCGGGCGACCTGGCGGACGCCCTAGTTCGTGCGACCAAGGAGTTCCACTCGATGCCGACCCTGATGAATTTGGGTTTGGGTCACGACTTCAGCATCAATGAATACTATCAAGCCGTAGCCGATGTCATGATGTACACCGGGGGTTTCTTTCACAACCTCACCAAGCCCGTCGGCATGGCGCGCAAGCTGGTCTGCGTAAGACGGCAAAACGCATGGGGTTGGTCGGCGAGCCACGAGCTGCGCGAAGGTATCAAAAAAACGTACAACTATTATTTGATAGAACGGCAACAGTGAATTTCAAATTTCCATTAGCCACCACATCATGGGGCAAAGAAGAGCTCGATGCCATGCAACGCGTCATTGCCTCTGGCGCATACAGTATGGGGGCAATCGTAAAAGAGTTCGAGAGCGACTTTGCCCGGTACGTCGGCAGTCAACATTGCGTGATGGTGAACTCAGGTTCTTCGGCGAATCTTTTGATGGTCGCCGCACTATTTTACACCAAGAATCCGAAGTTAAAACTGCAGCGTGGCGATGAGGTCATCGTGCCTGCCGTGTCGTGGAGCACAACGTACTACCCGCTGTATCAATACGGTTTGAAGATCAAGTTCGTTGATATTGACCTGCACACCTTGAACTACGACCTTGAACAGCTGGAACTAGCTGTCACTGACGAAACCCGCGCGATCATGGCTGTTAATCTACTTGGAAATCCAAATGATTTCGGGCGTATTCAGCAGATCATCGGTAAGCGCAACATTGTTTTGATGGAAGACAACTGCGAGTCTCTGGGCGCCACCTTGAATGGTAAAAAGACCGGTACATTTGGCGTCATGGGTACGTTTAGCTCCTTTTTCAGCCACCATATATCTACCATGGAGGGTGGCGTTATCGCCACGGATGACGAAGAGCTTTACCACATACTCTTGTCATTAAGGGCGCATGGCTGGACGCGCAACCTGCCCAAGAAAAATCACGTGTGTAGCGACAAAAGCGATGATCCATTTGAAGAGTCGTTTCGCTTTGTGCTGCCCGGCTACAACGTGCGTCCACTCGAAATCGAAGGTGCACTTGGTGTGGAACAACTGAAGCGCTTACCGAAGATGATTGAAGAGCGCCGTAATAACGGTAAGCTATTTCAAGCGGCGTTGATCGATCACCCTGAGGTTATTGTTCAACAAGAGATTGGCGAGAGCAGTTGGTTTGGCTTCAGCCTAGTGATTCGTGAAGGGAGCGAATTAACTCGTAAAGTGCTGTTGGCGAAACTGCAGGAACTCGGTTTTGAGTGCCGTCCGATCGTGGCCGGTAATTTCGCTAAAAACGAGGTGGTGAAGTATTTCTACTCTGAAGTACATGGGACACTGAAGAATGCTGAGCATGTCGACAAGAAAGGCCTATTCGTTGGGAATCATCATTTTCCAATCCCTGAGGCGATCGCGGCCCTAGGCAAACTGTAAGCAATGACAATGCAAACAGTTGGTTTTAATGGCGTCAATTTTGCCCAATCTGAAAAAAATCGTCGATTAGCCTGAAACCACTGATTGAGCGAGGCGGCAAGCCGAATCTTTAGTGCAGTATGAAAACCTACTCCCTCCAGGGGAGTTAGACGGTTATGCAAACTAACAAATCCATCACGCAACTTCTTCACCGCCTCTGGCGGCACATCAGCCCCCGTCGTCGGGGGCACGCCTTACTGCTTTTGGTGCTGATGCTACTCGCATCGTTCGCTGAGATTCTAAGTATGGGCGCAGTATTACCGTTTCTTGGAGTGTTAACGGCGCCAGAGCGGATTTTTGATCACGCCGCTATGCAGCCTGTTATCAGGGCCATGGGGTTTACGGTGCCGGCGCAGCTTCTGCTACCACTCACAATCGCATTCGCCGTCGCGGCGTTGATTGCAGGCGCAATGCGTTTGTTGCTACTTTGGGCCAGTACCCGCCTATCGTTTGCCGCTGGAGCCGACCTCAGCATGAGCATCTATCGTCGCACACTGTATCAACAGTACGCAGTGCATTGCTCCCGCAACAGCAGTGAAGTCATCAACGGCATCTCAGGGAAAGCCAACGGTGTCATCTACAGCATTATCCTACCCTCCTTAACGCTGATCAGCTCTAGTGTCATGCTAATTGCCATCCTTTTGACCCTGTTGGCGGTAGAACCTTTCATCACTCTGGTGGCCTTTGGTGGATTTGGTCTAATCTACGCTCTCATCATCCGCCTGACCCGCAAGAGACTATTAGCCGATAGTGAGCGTATCGCCCGCGAATCCAGCTATGTCATCAAATCCCTGCAAGAAGGCTTGGGCGGCATCCGCGATGTGCTTATTGATGGCAGTCAAGCCACCTATTGTCGCATCTACCAAAAAGCCGATCTTGCCCTGCGCCGCGCTCAGGGGAACAATTTATTTATTAGTTCCAGCCCACGTTACGGCATGGAAGCCCTGGGCATGATGCTCATAGCCGCGCTAGCTTATTCGCTTGCTCGGCAAGCTGATGGTATCGCCAAAGTCATTCCTATCCTCGGCGCTATGGCTCTAGGCGCGCAACGCTTACTGCCAGTGTTACAACAAGCATATGGATCTTGGACTCAAATAATTGGCAGCCAAGCCTCGCTCCAAGACACCCTCGAACTGCTCGACCAACCCTTGCCTGATTACGCTGGCCAGCCAGCCGCGCAACCGTTGCCCTTTGAGCACAGCATTAGTCTCAAGCAGCTGGCGTTCCGCTATAGCCCGCAAACGCACTATGTTCTAAAGCATCTCAACCTTACCATCGCTAAAGGTAGCCGCGTCGGCTTTATCGGTACCACCGGAAGTGGCAAAAGCACGCTAATCGATATCATCATGGGCCTCCTGCAGCCAACCGATGGCACCTTGGAGATTGATGCCCAACCTGTGACGTCCAAGAACAAGCGCGCCTGGCAAGCCCATATCGCTCATGTGCCACAAGCCGTATTTCTCGCCGATAGCAGCATCGAAGAAAACATTGCCTTCGGCGTACCCCCCGAACAGATCGACTTCCAGCTTGTCCGGCAGGCCGCGCAGCGAGCACAAATTGCCGATAGCATTGAAAGTTGGCCCGAACAATACCGGACCTATGTCGGTGAGCGCGGTATTCGTCTCTCTGGTGGTCAGCGGCAGCGCATTGGCATTGCGCGCGCACTATATAAGCAAGCCGATGTAATCATTTTTGACGAGGCGACTAGCGCACTTGACAATGAAACAGAGCAGGCGGTCATGCAGGCAATTGAAGGCCTCAGCAACGATCTCACTGTCCTTATCATTGCCCATCGCCTCACTACACTGAAAAATTGCACTCAGATAGTTGAGCTAGCTGGTGCTGGCATTAGCCGAGTCGGCACCTATAAAGACATTGTCGCTGAAAGACTTTAAAACTATGAACCCAGCCGATCGAAACTCAACCATTCTTGTTACCGGAGCAGGCGGTTTTATCGGCTCGCACTTGACGGAGGCCTTAGTTCGCCAAGGATACAAGGTCCGGGCCTTTGTGCTTTACGACTCATTGGGTTCTTGGGGTTGGCTAGATCATTGTGCACACGATATCAAAGGCCAGTTTGAGGTATTTACTGGCGACATCCGTGATCCGTATGGCGTACGGAAGGCGGTGAAGGGGTGTGATGCGGTCTTGCATCTTGCTGCTCTCATCGCTATTCCTTACTCGTATCACTCGCCCGATACTTACGTTGACACGAACATCAAAGGAACGCTAAATGTGCTGCAAGCAGCGCGCGACCTCGACGTTACTAAAGTTATTCACACGTCCACTAGCGAGGTCTATGGTACAGCGCGTTTTGTGCCGATTACCGAAGAACACTCCATACAGGGTCAATCCCCCTACTCGGCTACTAAAATCGCCGCAGATCAGTTAGCGTATTCCTTTTATACGTCCTTCGGCCTACCGGTGGTGATTGCGAGGCCTTTCAACACCTATGGTCCCCGCCAATCTGCTCGCGCCGTGATACCTACCATCATCACCCAGATCGCGAGCGGACAACGTCAGATTAAACTCGGCGCAGTCTCACCCACACGCGACTTTAACTATGTAACAGATACGGTCGCAGGTTTCATTGCCGCCCTCGAGTCAATTTGCGGTATTGGCGAGGTCATCAACTTTGGCAGTAATTTCGAGATCACCGTTGGTGATACAGCCCACGCCATTGCCGAGGCCATGGGGACGATGATTGAGATCATCACCGACGAGCAGCGTCTGAGGCCTAAAGAAAGCGAGGTTGAACGCCTGTGGGCGTCCAACACCAAAGCGCGCGAATTACTCGGCTGGGAACCCCAATACGGTGGGCGCGTTGGATTTTTACGCGGTCTCGCCGAGACCGTTGCGTGGTTTCGAGATTCATCCCACCTGCAAGGCTACAAAGCTGACATCTACAATATCTGAATGTAATGAAGATCCAGCGCAATATCTCTCAAAAAATTGCACGAGTGATTGCGCTCGTGTTTGAGCACGCGCCAGTCACTTCTGAAATTATTCCTTTAGTCTCATGAGTAAGCCAAAAATTATCCTTATCGGTGCAGGTGGCCACGCTCATGCGTGCATTGATGTGATCGAGCAGAATGGCCAATACGAAATCGCGGGGCTGGTCGGCATGCCAGAGCAAATGAATGCCCGTTGCTTTGGTTACTCCGTGATTGCCACAGATGGTGAGTTGACGCAACTAGCCAAAGACTATCAATACGCCTTAGTTACCGTTGGCCAAATTCAGACACCAGATCGCCGCATCCGGCTCTATCAGCGGGTCATTGGGCTCGGATTTCAATTGCCAAGGATCATTGCCCCAAGCGCTCATGTCTCTCATCACGCCACGATCGGATCAGGCACCATAGTAATGCACCACGCCATAGTTAATGCCGGCGCTCGGGTGGGTAACAACTGCATTATCAATACGCGTTCGCTGATTGAGCATGACGTGACAGTACAAGATCATTGCCACATCTCCACTGGCGCCATCCTCAACGGTGATGTGCAGATTGGTGCAGGTAGCTTTTTGGGCAGCGGTAGCATCATTAAAGAGGGTACCACGCTCGGGAATCGTTGCCTGGTCGGGATGGGTCTTTCCGTGAGGCACAACCATACGGATGAAACGATATTCATGGATTACGATAAAACATGAAAAACCGAACCCTCATCATCGCCGAAGCCGGGGTCAACCATAATGGAGATATGGGGTTGGCTAAAAAACTGATTTACGCGGCCTCTGAGGCGGGGGCGGACCTAGTCAAGTTCCAGACCTTCAGCGCAGACCGTTTAGTCACGCGCGCAACTGAAAAAGCTGGGTATCAGATCGAAGCCACTGGTAAAGATGAAACCCAGCACGCGATGCTTCGACGTCTGGAACTTACCGCTGACATGCACAGAGAGCTCATCGCTTTTTGTGCGACGCGGAACATTGGCTTTTTCTCCTCTGGTTTTGATATAGACAGCATAAATTTGCTGCTGAATCTTGGGCAAGATTATTTTAAAGTTCCTTCTGGCGAAATCACCAATTTGCCATACCTACGCCACATCGGCCGACTCGGCAAGCCCGTAATACTGTCCACTGGGATGGCGACACTGAGCGATATAGAGGCTGCACTCGACGTGCTTGAGCAAGAGGGTACCGCCCGCACAAAAATAACGGTACTGCACTGCACCACCGAATACCCCACGCCCATGAATGAGGTGAACTTACGCGCTATGCAAAGCATTCACACTGCCTTTGGGGTTGCAGTCGGATATTCCGATCACACCGTTGGCATTGAAGTGGCCATTGCCGCAGTTGCTATGGGCGCTACAGTTATAGAAAAGCATTTCACGTTGGATCGAAAATTACCTGGCCCTGACCAAAAAGCAAGCCTCGAGCCAAATGAGTTCAAGGAGATGGTGGTGGCCATTCGCAATATAGAAATGGCATTGGGCGATGGCGTCAAGCGCCTCACTTCGAGCGAAGCCAGGAACAAAACTGTGGCTCGTAAATCTTTGGTGGCTAGCCGAGTGATACGAGCGGGCGAACTCTTTAGCTCTGGGAACGTTGCAATTAAGCGTCCGGGTACCGGTATCTCCCCAATGCGATGGGACGAGGTCATTGGACGCTCCGCTAGTCGTGATTTTTCAATAGACGAATTGATCACATTATGACCCGCAAGATTTGCGTAGTTACTGGAACACGCGCTGACTACGGACTGCTGCGGCGGGTCATCCAAGGCATCCAGGATGATCCCGTACTTACGCTTCAAATCATCGCTACCGGCATGCATTTGTCGCCTGAATTCGGATTGACATATAAGTCAATTGAACAAGATGGCTTTCAGATCGATCGTAAAGTTGAAATGCTAACCAGTTCAGACACGCCAGTTGGCATTGCGAAATCGACCGGCTTAGGGCTGATCAGTTTTGCCGATGCGTTATATGAATTGCAGCCCGATTTGATTGTGGTGTTGGGCGATCGTTTTGAGATATTTTCTGCGGTGACTGCGGCGCTCGTTGCACGGATTCCTGTAGCACACTTGCATGGCGGCGAAACTACCGAAGGCGCGTTTGACGAGTCACTAAGGCATTCAATTACTAAAATGTCGCATCTCCATTTTGTGGCGGCCGAAGTCTATCGCAAACGAGTAATCCAACTTGGTGAACGACAAGACCGCGTATTCCTGGTGGGTGGCCTCGGTGTTGATAATATAAAAAAATCGCAACTACTCAACAAGAATGATTTGGAGGCATCGCTTGGCTTCCGCTTCGGCAAAAAGAACCTCCTCGTCACATTTCATCCGGTTACATTGGAAAAAGCAACTGCAGCAGATCAATTGGAAGAACTACTATCGGCGCTGGAAGCGTTGCAAGATACGCATCTTATTTTCACTATGCCAAATGCAGATACCGATGGACGTATCTTGATGAACAGAATAGCGCAATTTGTTGCGCAGCACACTAACGCACGCGCCTACACTTCGCTCGGACAATTGCGTTATTTCTCGTGTATTCGTCATGTTGACGGTGTCATTGGTAATTCCTCTAGCGGTTTGACAGAAGTTCCCAGCTTTAATAAGGGCACGGTAAACATCGGTGATCGCCAGAAGGGTCGCCTAAAGCCCAGTAGCGTAATTGACTGCCTTCCAAATCGCGAGAGTATCTCTGAAGCATTGGCGAAACTGTATTCTGCCGAATTTCAAATAAGCTTACAGAAGGTCATAAATCCTCTAGGTGAGGGTGGGGCAAGTGAACGCGTGGTAGAAATTATAAAAAATATTGAAATTTCAGATCTCGTTAAGAAGACTTTTTATGATTATTAGCATAACCGCTGTTCCGATATAATAATATTAGATTTTTTTACGGAATGCGCCTTCGCCGGTCACTTTTCGTGCACATGGCTTAAAAATAATGGATAGACGAATGCCACCTTAATGGTCCAAGTTATATGATGGTACATAAATCAAATGATCGATGCATTATTTGTAAAAAAATAAAATACCTATAAAATCCTCAAGTATCGTGGGTTGGTGCAATTCCCGAAATTCCAGAAATCAAAAAATTTGACAATTTAAATTAGTGTAGTGATATATTCAATTTTTTTCTTGAGCCCGTACCTAGGAACCTCTTTTATCGCATACCTTTGCAGTATTGCATATTTAGTTATAAATTTCACAAAAACAATAAATCTAAAGGTTCCGCTAAAAATTATCTTGTTATTTATTTTCGCCCCAATTTCACATTTAATAATCCAGTTATTTTATCAACAAGAGCTAACTGCATTAATAACATTCAAATACTTTTACGGTTCAGTTTTATTTTTTTTATATTTATCCTTGAGTAAAAGAAAAAGTATTGTAAATATCAAAACATTATTGGTGTTGCTCTCGATCTGCATAATCATCGAAGCGGTGTTAGTCAATTCAGTAATTAGCGCTAAATACCTAATGAATTATCCGAAAACTGATGACGGTGAACTGCAGGCGGCAGGTTTATTTTGGGGAATTTACCTCCGTCCCTACAGCATAGGTGGAAATGCATCGATAACAGCTTCACTAGTTGTGGCTTTGTTATCAATATTCCACCACGAAAATAAAAATAGAAAAAGAAACTGGATTGATTATTTGGCGTACACTGCTGTGTTGGTCGTGTATTCTGGTACTGGTATTCTCATAATGATAGCGTACTTAGTTTCGAGATCAAAAAAGATAAAAAAAATTAGTTTAAATTTATTGATTTCAATAATAACGATTTTATTGATTAATTCAATCGACTCAGATGGATCCAGTATATTTGAAAAAATATCATATCAGTATATGACGGATATTATTCAATATAAGATATATCAGATTGCGATTGTGTTCGTGGAACACCTGAATCCTATCGAAATATTGTTTGGACGCTCATGGAGTTTACATGATCCGATGCCTTTGGGTGGAGATTTTGGGTGGCTTAATGCGCTGGAATATGGCGGTGTGTTTGGTGCGTTATTATTAATAATCCAATACGCCAATATAAAAAAATATAAAGCTACGTTAGGAGTTTTATTAATCTCGTCATTTCATTATGCTGCAATTTTTAGTTTGGGCGGGCAGCTCCTTTTTGGCTATATTTTATACAAAAATTTTAAATCAGAATAATGCCCAATAAACATTTCAAAGGCCTCACGTGCAAGTCCCTTGATTAAAGAATGTTAACGAAATGACATCTCTATTACCGAATGACCGGTAATTTCCTTAACGATACTACGGGTGAAGCTAATAAAAAATCTCGCAAACAAGAGATATTGAACTTATTTCTAGATGTCTTGTTTGAGCGTAGAGATATCAAGTAACATGAAATTAATTGTGCTCTGGTCAAAAAACAAAAAAGCTGTAAAAATCATATGCCATATGCAGAAACCTCTTTAGATTTGTATTTTTATTATTCAAGAAGTAATTGTTTTAATGGGTTGTGACTAGGTCTAGTTAGGTATAAGCGAAAAATGAAACTATTTTTGGTTTCGTCTTACAATATGTAAATTTCAAAACTCATAGTAAATAATGACGACAGAAAAGCAAACAAATTCTCCAGAGTATAACTGGCGCCAAACAATTATTCAAGATGATGCTACCATTGAGCAGGCGATAAAAAATCTCAGCCAGTCTGGTATTAAAATTGTTTTGGTATTGGATGCAAATTCCGAGTTAGTAGGCACGATTTCGGACGGAGATATACGCCGTGGTTTACTCCGGGGTTTAGATCTTGCCAACCCAATCGCCAGTATCATCAATAAGAGATCACTGGTTGTTCCTCCCAACATGAGCCGGGAGTCGGTATTGCAATTGATGGTGGCTAACAAGATTCAGCAAATTCCCGCCGTTGATTATCGGAATCGCGTCGTCAATTTGCACGTTTGGGACGAAATTAGCGCGCCACCGAAAAGAGCTAACCAGATGGTGATTATGGCTGGTGGAATGGGCACGCGGCTGCGCCCTCATACGGAAAACTGTCCGAAACCTCTGTTACCTGTGTCGGGAAAGCCAATACTCGAACACATCATTTGCCGTGCTAAATCAGAGGGTTTTAACAATTTTGTGTTATCCATCCATTACTTGGGGCACATGATAGAAGCGTATTTCGGCAATGGTGAGCGCCTGGGCGTAAAGATTAAATATTTACGTGAGGAATCTCCGTTGGGCACAGCCGGGGCATTGGGCTTATTCGAGCAGCAGCCTGATGCCCCGTTTGTGGTTACTAACGGGGATGTAATTACAGATATACAATATGGCCAACTACTTGATTTCCATACAAAATACTCGGCCGCTGCCACTATGGCAGTACGTGCCCATGAGTGGCAGCATCCTTATGGTGTAGTGCAAACTGAAGGTATTGAAATTGTTGGATTTCAAGAAAAACCCATCGCCCGCAGCCATATCAACGCAGGTGTATATGTCCTTGAACCAATTGCTCTTCAGTTCTTGAAAGCTAATGAGCGTTGTGATATGCCTACACTATTCCAGCGTTTGCATTCTCAATCCCAACGTACTGTGGCCTATCCCATGCACGAGCCTTGGTTAGATGTCGGGCTGCCAGCTGACTTAAAGCGTGCAAATGCTGAGAATCAAATTAGTAACATAAATGGAGAATAACATGGAAATGATTCAGTACCCAACAGCTGTCGACATGAAAAAATATGCAAAAGATCGCGAGGATTTAGAGGCCTTTTATGGCCTGCCTAGTAAGGTGGCCTACTGCAGAAAATGTGTAATTTCTAATCAAAGACCGAATTCGGCTGTTGAATACAAGCACACAAAAGATAGCAAGAAAGACACAATTCATTTTGATGAAAATAATGTGTGCGATGCCTGTAATTACGCTGAACGTAAACGTCAAAGTATCGACTGGGCAGCACGCGAAAAACAGCTTCGCGAACTGTGCGATAGGTATCGCAAGAGTGATGGCTCTTATGATTGCATCACGCCAGGTTCTGGCGGTAAAGATAGTTTTTATGCATCTCACATATTAAAGAACAAATATGGAATGCACCCACTCACTGTGACATGGGCGCCACATGCATATACAGATTGGGGTTGGAAAAATTTTCAGTCTTGGATTCATGCTGGGCATGATAATTATTTAATGACTCCCAATGGTCGGATACATCGCTTATTGACCAGACTTTCAACTGAATTGCTTTTTCATCCATTTCAGCCATTTATGTTTGGGCAAAAGTCATTAGCGCCTAAAATGGCATCATTGTTTAATATTCCATTAGTTTTCTATGGTGAAAATGAGGCGGAATACGGTAACCCTATAGATGACACCAATGCTGCCCAAAGAGATTGGTCCTATTTTTCAGCCAAGGATCAATCGAATATTCATTTAGGTGGTGTTTCTTTGTCGGATTTAAAATCTCAGTTTGGTGTAGATCAGAATGATCTTCAGCCATATTTGCCTGCAGATCCTAATCGACTCGCTGAGCAAGGCGTCGAAATACATTATTTGGGCTATTATCTAAAATGGCACCCTCAGACTTGTTATTACTACTCTGTAGAAAATGGTGGTTTTGAGGCGTCGCCAGAGCGCACACCAGGTACATACTCAAAATATAACAGTATTGACGACCGGATCGATGATCTTCACTACTACACTACTGGCATTAAATTTGGGATAGGCCGCGCAAGTTATGATGCAGCACAGGAAATTCGATCTGGCGATATCGATCGCGAGGAGGGCATAGCATTGGTGAGGCGCTTTGATCATGAGTATCCGGAGCGTTTTGCTGAGGAAATGTTCAGATATTTGAGCCTTCCTCAAACAGAATTTCCTGAAGCAAGTAAGATGTTTACAAATCCGATTATGGATCGTGAGTATTTTCGTTTACTGACTGATCAATTCCGTTCCCCTCATTTGTGGTATCACGATAATGGTGGGTGGAAACTGCGTCACCCAATTCCAACTAATGAGCCGTGAGTCTAATAAATTGAGAAACATTCGGATCATTGCTCGCCTAGATATCAAGGGCCCGAACCTGATTAAGGGCATACACTTGGAGGGCTTGCGTGTTATCGGCTCTCCAAATGAGTATGCTTTGCGTTATTATCTGCAAGGTGCTGATGAGTTGATCTACATCGATTGTGTAGCGAGCCTTTACGGCCGTAATCACTTGGGTGAAATTGTTAAGGCGGCGGCAAGAGATATTTTCGTGCCAATGACTGTAGGTGGTGGAATTCGATCGGTTGAAGACGCTAAACAGATTCTACGGGCCGGTGCTGACAAGGTTGCAGTGAACACCGCTGCGGTAGCAAATCCGACGCTCATCACGTCGATTGCGCGCCACTTTGGTAGCCAAGCTATGGTTCTCTCCGTCGAAGCCAAGCAAGTTTCCCAAGGTCGTTGGGAAGTCTATACCGACAACGGCCGCGAGCGGACCGGCCTAGACGTGATCGACTGGGTCAAGCGCGGTGTGGCAATGGGGGCCGGTGAGGTGCTGCTGACCTCTGTGGATCGTGAGGGTACACGTAAGGGCTTCGATATTGAGTTGATTAAGGCAGTTTCATCCGAAGTCGCTGTGCCGGTAATTGCGAGTGGTGGCATGGGTAAGCCAGAGGATTTGGCGTCAGCTGTTCAAGAAGGCGGTGCTGATGCTGTGGCAATGGCGGACATCCTGCACTACGGTCGTGCCTCTCTGGGCGAGGTTCGTACAACAGCGCAAGCCTCGGGTATTCAAGTGAGAAGTTATGAGCGCGCCTGAGGTTGTAGTTGTCGATTACGGCATGTGTAACCTCCTGAGCGTGCGCCGAGCTCTGGAGATCTGTGGTGCCAGGGTCAGAGTTACTGCCGATCCCTCAGCTATTCGGTCTGCCTCCCGGGTGGTTCTGCCTGGAGTGGGCGCGTTTGCTGATGCCATGGCGGAGCTACGTCGCCAATCACTCGATGTTGTTTTGCGCGAGGTAGCTGCAAGGGGTACCACATTGCTTGGGATCTGTCTTGGCATGCAGATGTTGCTTGACGAGAGTGAGGAATTTGGCACCAATACTGGCCTCGGTTTAATTCCAGGGCGGGTAGTGCCAATTCCTGCAATTACAGCCGACGGCCAAATGCAGAAGATACCCCATATCGGTTGGAGCGCCTTGAGCAATCCTCTTGGTCGCGAGGATTGGTCTGGCACTCTGCTACATGAGGTTAAGCCGCGCGACGCCGTCTACTTTGTGCATTCTTTTATGGCAAACCCGAAGGTGCCTGCGCATCGTGTTGCCGACTGTCTGTATGGTGGCATACCAGTTTCTGCTACTATTGAGCACGATAACGTTTTGGGGTGCCAATTTCACCCTGAAAAGAGCGGTGAGGTTGGTTTGAAGATATTGAAACGCTTCCTGATTAAATGAATATGTTATCGGCCATTTGCAGGTAGCTGGGTAAACTGGCTGAACAACTATGCTTGAGCGTATATTGATAGTCGGTCTCGGCAGTATTGGCACGCGCCATGCGCGACTAATTCGCGAACTTATGCCGGACGTTCACATTATTGCGTTGCGGCATCGATATCAACCGGACAACGTTGCACCTCCAATCGATTCTTGCGTTACTAGCCTCGATGAGGCGTTGCGGCTGAGCCCTCAAGCGGCGGTGATCGCCAGCCCATCTAGTTATCATCTGGAGGTGGCTTTACCCCTCGCGCAGGCGGGCGTTGATTTACTAGTCGAAAAGCCAATAGCTGACACTACTCGACGTGTTTCAGAATTAATTGATGTTTGTCGATCGCACGAAACCGTATTAATGACGGGTTACAACCTGCGTTTCTTACGTTGTTTGCAGCGATTTCGTGAATTACTTGAAAAAAATACTATCGGGCGCGTGCTCTCCGTGCGAGCTGAAGTCGGGCAATTTCTGCCATCCTGGAGACCAGGTTGCGACTACAGGAAGAGTGTCTCGGCGCAGGCTGCGTTGGGTGGAGGCGCATTGTTAGAGCTTAGTCACGAGATCGATTACTTACGCTGGCTATTCGGCGAGGTGGGCTGGGTCAGTGCTGTTCAGAGTAAGCAGAGCGACCTCGATATCGACGTAGAAGATACTGTGTCCCTGATTTTGGGTTTTAGCCAAGCATCTGGAGATGTGACAGTGATAGGTACTTTGAATATGGACTTTGTCCGCCACGACACTACGCGTGTTTGTACAGCTATCGGCGAGACTGGATCACTGCGGTGGAATGCGGTGGCTGGGAGCGTCGAGATTTTTGAGAAAGGTGGATCCGCCTGGCAGACTCTATTCACTCATCAACAGCAGAGGGATGAAAGCTATCGCTTGGAGTTGCGCCACTTCCTGCAATGCGTTAAGGAAAGGGCGTCCCCTAGTGTTTCAGGTAACGATGGTTTGGCTGTGCTTCGGATAATTGAAGCAGCTCGGCATTCGTCATTTAGCAGGGCCGTTGTCGCCATCAAATGAATATCGTCGCACTGACTTGTGCCCGTGGCGGATCAAAAGGATTACCGGGGAAGAACATTCGAAGCCTAGCAGGCCGTCCTTTGATTGCATGGGCTATTGATCAAGCGCGAGCTGTTCAACGAATTGCTAGAGTCGTCGTTTCGACCGATTCAGAGGAAATTGCTTTATTGGCCCGGCATGCCGGCGCGGAAGTGCCCTTTTTGCGGCCTGCTGAGCTTGCCCAAGATGGCACCCCTGAGTGGTTAGTTTGGCGGCACGTACTGACTTACCTAAAGGAAACTGAGGGAACCTATCCTGATGTGCTACTAATTGTTCCTGCTACGGCACCCCTGAGAGACGTCGCAGATCTCGAGCGCTGCATAGACGAATACCAAAAGGGTGGCGCCGACGTGATAGTCACGGTTACTGATGCTCAACGAAGCCCATATTTCAATATGGTAAGGACATTTGCGGATGGAAGTGTAGGCTTAGTAATACCCCCGGAAGATGCGATCGCTCGCCGCCAAGATACGCCTGTTGTTTATGACATGACCACTGTGGCATATGTGGTCAATCCCGATATTGTTATGACTAAGAATGGGCTCTTTGATGGTACGGTACGCCATGTGTACATTCCACCCGAACGTGCGATCGATATTGACACCTTATTAGATTTCAGAATTGCCGACTTCCTCAAGAAAGAAAAGATTCACGGATCTGATCATGAAAAATATTAAGGAACTAATGGATTTATCAGGTCGTACAGCCCTTATTACGGGGGGCGCAGGGTTTATAGGTAAATCCATGATCGAAACCATTGCTGAGTTAGGGGCTAACGTTGTTGTCTTGGACCGTGATTTGGCGGCGGCAAATGACGTCGCCTGCGAGATTCGAAAAAAATTTAGCGTGAAGGTAATAGCGATAAAGATCGATCTTGAGCGCCCTGAGGAAATGTTGCAGATAGCCCCATGCCTCGAGGATTTTACGGGAAGGCTTGACATTTTGATTAATAATGCTGCCTTTGTGGGGACTTCAGGCCTTCAGGGGTGGGTAGTACCTTTCGAACAGCAGTCTGTCGAAACCTGGCGCAGAGCTTTGGAGGTCAATCTTACGGCCGTGTTTGCAATGACACAAACATGCCTAAAGCTGTTGCGGCGGTCATCCCACGGGACTGTAATAAATACAGCTTCAATTTATGGTGTGGTAGGGCCGGATATGTCCTTGTATGAAAATACATCTATGGGAAACCCTGCCGCCTATTCAGCAAGTAAGGGAGGAGTTATTCAGCTGACGCGCTGGCTTGCGACAACGCTCGCTCCGGATATTCGTGTCAACGCCATTTCACCCGGTGGCTTGGAGCGAGGTCAACCGAAGGCGTTTCAGGATAAATTCGTTACGCGCACGCCACTAAAAAGGATGGGGGCCGAGGAGGATTTGAAGGGCGTCACCGCCTTCCTGGCGAGTGACTTGTCTAGCTACGTTACAGGGCAAAATATACTAGTGGATGGGGGCTGGTCTGTGTGGTAGGCCGTCTTGAACAGTGATTTAGCCCAAATGTAAATAGCCAAAAACGAGGATCTCAATTTAGCTAATAGATCCGAATAATGAATAAAGCATGTTTAGTTTGATTTTATTGACCAAACTAATCTAAATCTAGGTCGAACTACCTGGAAAGAATTTTTAACAGGCTCCTTAAGGTATAAAAGCGAATGCGTACAATTCAAGATAAACTAATAACCGAGCTAAATAGCTTCCGTTACGCTGCGACGGAGCCGCTTTTATTGAAGTTAGCGCGGGTCCGGTTTGAGCATCTTTATTCCGACACGCTTGAATCGCCCTTGGTGACGATAGCAATTCCCACATATAACAGGGGGAAATTGCTGGTAGAGCGCACCTTGCCCTCTATATTCTCGCAGACATATAAAAACATTGAGGTATTGGTAGTCGGAGACTGCTGCCCGGATGACACCCCAGAACTGCTCGCTAAAACCGGAGATCCTAGGCTGCGCTTCATAAACCTAACCGAGCGAACAAAATATCCAAAAGATCCTGCCAGCCGCTGGTTCATCGCAGGTCAGGGTCCACAAAACAAGGGAATGGAGTTAGCGCGTGGAAAGTGGATCGCTTATTTCGATGACGACGATATTATGACCTCAGACCATGTAGAAAGTCTGTTACGGTTCGCACAGAGGGGTAATCACGAATTCGTAGCTGGCCTTTACGAGGAAGAGCGTGAGGGCCGGAAAACTGTAGTGGGACATAAAAGTCCAAACTTCCCTGAATTCGGTGGGCACGGGACTTCGCTCTACCGTACCTATTTGCGTTGCTTCAAATACAACTGGCACAGTTGGCGAAAGGCATACAACCGGCCAGGGGATATCGATCGCCAACTCAGGATGCAGGAAGCTGGTGTCCGAATGGAACTTCTTGAGAAGGTTGTAAGTTACGTAGTTCCGCGTCCTGGTTTAACTACGATCGGTTTGGCTGCTAGGATGATAAAGCCTGAGTAGCGTTGAAGGCCCAAAGTAATATGATTATAGTTAAATTAATCGGCGGATTAGGGAACCAGTGCTTTCAATATGCTGTAGGCCGTCACTTAGCAGAACTGAGGAAAACAGAATTAAAGCTAGATATATCCGAGTTCGAGAATTATAAATTACATAATTATGCGTTAGGAAAATTTAATATCATAGAGAATTTTGCTTTACCAGAAGAAATCAAAGTGGCAAAATATATTAAAGAAAGACATTTTCATTTTGACCCGCAGGTTTTTGATGTGCCCGACGAGGCATATTTAAATGGTTACTGGCAAAGTGAAAAGTATTTTAAAGATATTTCTGAGATTATCCGCAAGGAACTTACGGTAAAGGAACCTCTCTTGGATAAAAATAAGGAAGTATTCAAAGAAATAGATTCCTGTATCTCAGTCAGCTTGCATATACGTAGGACCGACTATTTAAATTCGAATATCCATGTGCCCTGCGGCCTTGAGTATTATATGAATGCGGTTAAATTCTTCTTAGATATTGAGGAAAAAACTCATTTTTTCGTGTTCACAGATGATAAAGAATGGGTGCGTAAGAATTTTAAACTGAACTGCCAGTTTACGATTGTAGAACATAATGATTCTGATAAAAACTATGAGGACCTCCGATTAATGACTTTTTGCAAACATAATATCATCGCTAATAGCACTTTTAGCTGGTGGGGCGCTTGGCTAAATACAAACCCCGATAAGCGAGTGCTGGCGCCGTCAAAATGGTTCAATGACAAAGCGTACAGCAATTCAAAAGATGTTATCCCGTCGGCCTGGCTTAAGACTTGATGAAATACTAGAAAAACGAAAATAAAAATGACGACTTTAAAGACTCGAAGACCAAAATACGATATTCACAGCAGTTTGATCAATAGCAGCACCACCAGAGATGTTTACTCTGTCATCAGGTTGACTCTCACCGAAACACGGGAATTTGGTTAAGAATCTCTTGCGACCTGCTGGTACGCAGTTAATAGGGGAAATTAGTTGAAATTAGGGTTGACGCGTCAGTTTTCCCCGGTACAAGCTCTACACCTCGTATGGTTGTTGTTAGCTACATATACCGACCAGTTAATTTTGAGTATATTAAATGAAATATAACTTTGTCATTTCCGATTGCCGTCTTCTCTGGCATGAGGAATCAACTAAACTTTACATTCTAGACCCCTATGTGCATTACAGGTTAGAAAAAACCGGAAATATATCGAATTACAATGAAATCATAGTTGCGCCTTACAGGCGGAAAACAAGTTCTGATTTGCAGCGAGATCATGAGTACGTGCGGAGCAAATTTAACAAATATATTAATATATTAACAAAGCGATTGAATAAGATTCACGACCTAGATCATGATGTTGCCTTTTGGGCTAGGGCCTTATCACTATCTTTTGAGAGGTACATCACATTCCTTCATGAAATCTTTGAAAATTGCGAAACATACTTTAAAATTGACAGCCATGACTGTAATGTCCTATCAAAAAATTCTTACCATTTACCTCTAGACTTTGAAGAGCAGCGATACCTTTTTCAGCACTCTGATTTTGGTCAGGAGCAGATGTTCAGTATATATATGCATCTATTTTACCCGGAAGGAATAAAAACTAAGGAAGTGGAATTTAAAAGAAATCGAAGCGCCGGGGGTCACAGAGAAGGCTTTGTAACTAAATTGCTACGCCAAAAGTTGTCAAAGGCAACGTTAGAGAAAATTAAAACAAAGATTATTGAAATATTATATTATGGTCGAGCTCGAAAAATCGCAATCATGGGATCTTTCTTTTCCAGCGAAAATCTTAGACTTCTAATAACCCAAAGCAAAGGTGCCATCTATCCGTCTAAAACGGATGTTAATATACATAGTCTTGATGATGGTTCTATAGCAACTGAAGCTAGAAATCTTCTATCAGAACGTGATGCGGACTTCGATAGGTTCGATCACTTTTTTTTCGAATCTATGCAATATTGTTTCCCCAAAATATTCGTAGAAAATTTCAAAGTAATTGAGCGCTATTATGTCAATTACATTAATAAATATCCCGATTTACAATTTGTAGTAAGCGAGGCCTGGCTTAGCACAAGCAGCCTATGCATTGGTTTAGCAATTCTCAAAGAGAGAGGAGTTAAACATATTTATAATGAGCACAACTACTTCGAACACCCTTGGGTAGGAAGTATGGTCCCTCTGGAGGCATCACTTGTAGATATATACGTATCGCTAGGTTGGGGGTCTGCTGATTTCCCAAATCTAGTGAAAGGTGCCTCCCTAAGAGAATTTAAATCGGGTGATGTCTCCAAGAAATCATATAAAATATGTTATGTTGGTGGAGGGGCTAATGCGAAAAGACCGAATTACACCGCATCATATGGGTGGTCATGCGAGAATGCTCCTAGGTATTTTAACTTCATTAAATTGTTTTTTGGAAATTTATCTATCAATACACGTGAGCAGATTTTTTACAGAGGCTATCCAATGCTAAATGATGAGGACTGGCTCGCCTATGATCAAAATTACATGTTATCTCCGCTATTAGATAACATAGAGATAAACAGAGACATGAATATATCCGCCCGGGTCCTTATGAGGAAATCAAAACTTGTAGTAATCGATTATATTTCGACAGCCTATCTTGAGGCGCTGATAATGAATATCCCAACGATCTTTTTCTGGTATCCCAATTCTTGCTATTTGAACGAGAAGAATTTAGATTTTTTTGACTCCTTGATTGAGGTTGGGATTTGTCAAACTGATCCAGTTAAAGCAGCCCTCTTTGTTGATCAAATTATAGATGATCCGGAAGCGTGGTGGATGGGGGAACATGTTCAGCAAGCAAAAGATGATTTTCTAAACAAAAATATTGGAGACCCCAATGTCATGATTCATTACTTATTGAATTTATCAAAGGCGCATTGATTCAGTGAGAGTGTATTTCGCACTGTTGCTTTACCTTGAGTCTTATCTAACATTATTTAAAAGAGAAAAACTGTGAAAAAAACTGTATATGTTGCCATGAGTGCAGACCTGATCCATCCTGGACACCTTAATATTCTAAGGCGGGCCGCGGAGTTAGGTGACACTACAGTTGGGCTGCTAACGGACCAAGCTATCGCCAGCTATAAGCGCATGCCTTATATGACATTTGCACAGCGGCGCGAAATTTTACAAAGTATAAAAGGTGTGACTCAAGTGGTGCCTCAAGAAACGCTTGATTATGTTGCTAATTTGCAAGCATTGCGTCCTGACTTCGTTGTTCACGGCGACGACTGGCGTGAAGGCGTTCAGAAAGCTACTCGTCAGCGGGCTATCGACGCTCTTGCGCAATGGGGGGGGCAACTAGTAGAGGTGCCTTATACCGAAGGCATCTCCTCCACTGCTCTGCAAACAGCACTCAAAGAGGTTGGTACTACTCCAGATATTCGACGCAACCGACTGAGGCGCTTGTTGAGAGTTAAATCGATCGTGCGCTTGCTGGACCTGCACAACGGCTTGAGCGGGCTGATTGCGGAGAACATCACGGCACAGATGCCCGATGGTACAAAGCGAGAGTTTGACGGTATGTGGGCTAGCAGTCTTACCGAATCCGCAGTCAAGGGTAAACCCGATATTGAAGTCGTGGACGTCAGCGCGCGAATGACTACTCTCAACGAGGTGTTGGAAGTCACAACTAAACCTATCCTCTACGACGGCGACACCGGTGGTCAACCCGAACATTTCATTTTCACTGTTCGCACTCTAGAGCGATTAGGTGTCTCAGGCGTGATCATTGAAGACAAAACCGGACTAAAGAAAAATTCCTTGTTTGGAAATGACGTTGCTCAAACTCAAGATGAGATTCCTGCATTTTGCGAAAAAATTCGGGCGGGCAAGCAGGCGCAAATTACTGAAGAATTTATGATAATTGCTCGTATCGAAAGCCTGATTCTAGACAAAGGGATTGACGACGCAATGCAGCGCGCCAAGGCCTACTTAGACGCCGGGGCCGACGGTATCATGATCCATAGCCGTAGCAAATCCCCGGACGAAGTCTTCGAGTTCTGCGACCAGTACTCCGAAATACCCGACCGCAAGATATTGGTGGTCGTGCCTACGAGCTTCAATACTGTGACCGAGGAAGAGTTAGCTGCTCGGGGTGTGAATATTGTGATTTATGCAAACCAACTGCTTCGTAGCGCTTACCCAGCCATGGTCAAGACTGCAAAGTCGATCCTGACGCACCAACGTTCGGCCGAATCTGATGCCGATTTGATGCCCATTAAAGACATCCTTGAGCTGATTCCGGGAACTAAATGATGATTGAGCCTAAGTCATTTTTCGATGTGCTCAACCTGCATGGAATTGGTTTTTACGCGGGTGTGCCAGACTCCCTGCTTGCCAACTTCTGCGCTTATGTGGACGATCAAGGTGGCCGTGACCGGCATCTTATTACCGCTAACGAAGGCAATGCCGTGGCTGTTGCTATGGGCTACCATATGGCCACCGGCAAGCTTGCTGCCGCGTACATGCAAAACTCGGGCTTGGGCAATGCGATCAACCCGCTGACATCGCTGGCCGATGTCGAGGTCTACAAAGTGCCCATGTTACTAATTATCGGCTGGCGTGGTGAACCTGGCGAGAAGGACGAGCCTCAGCACATCAAGCAAGGGCGGGTGACGCTGGGTCAACTGAAGTTATTGGAGATCCCGTACTGGGTGCTTGATGCCAACAGTGATATACAAGTGATAGCGGAGGCAGCATTTGCAACTATAGCTGAGCGGAACGGTCCCGTAGCGCTGGTAGTTCGTAAAGATACCTTTGCCGCGTATAAGCCACAAAACAAACGAACTGAAACTTTCACCCTGACGCGTGAAGATGCGCTAGAGCAAATGCTTAGTCTGTGCGGACCTGACGCTTTGGTCGTCTCCACCACAGGAAAGGCTTCGCGCGAAGTATTCGAGCTGCGGGCCAAGCTCGCCCAGCCTCAACGCGACTTTTTGACCGTAGGAGGGATGGGGCACACATCGTCTATAGCTCTTGGAGTTGCGTTAGGACAACCCAATCGGCAGGTGGTGTGCCTCGATGGTGATGGCTCATTGCTTATGCATATGGGAGCGATGCCTGTTATCGCCGACTTGAAGCCCGAAAATTTTGTACATGTATTGCTGAATAACGGATCGCACGAGTCCGTGGGGGGGCAAGCAACATCTGCTCACAAGATCAGCTTTGAAAAGTTAGCCTATGCAGTAGGATATGCGGCCTATGCCGTGGCACATGACAGGGACAGTTTGAACTCGGCTTGGAAGAGATTAGGGCAAGTCCGCGGGCCTGTGCTGCTGGAGGTGAAGCTCAGAACTGGATCACGACACGACTTAGGCAGACCAACTGTAACCGCCGAACAAAACAAACTGGACTTCATGGGAGTTACTGGTGCCTAATATTCACACTTGGTGCCACTACAACCCAGTGCGGGTGGTGTTCAAGGAGATAGACGCGATAGAGCAATATGTGACGGGACAACATGTGCTTCTCGTCACCACAGCAGGATTTGTACGTCGTGGCACGGTTGATAGGGTGCGACAACAACTTAAAGAAAGGCGCTTGACAGTATTATCTGACGTAAAGCCAAACCCAGATATCCAGTATTTGGATGAAGTCAGCGCGTGCTTGAAGCCACAGGGTATAAATTGTGTGATGGCTATAGGGGGGGGGAGTGCAATTGATACTGCTAAAGTGCTCGCTGTTATGTTAAGCAGTCAAGATAAAGCAACATTAAGGAGTATATTTCGAAATAACGAGAAAAAGCAATGGACCACGCGATTACCCTTAGTGGTGATCCCTACAACGTCTGGTACTGGAGCGGAGATTACTCCTTTTGCAACAATTTGGGATCATCGTGAGAACAAGAAATACTCAATGTCAAATGAAATTGTATATCCCGATACCGCCCTCCTAGATGCGAGCTTAACGCTTACACTCGGTGAAGAAGATACAATATACCCAGCATTAGATACAATTTCACATGCACTAGAGTCGCTCTGGAATAAAAACTGCAATCCAGTAAGTAGGTCTTACGCACTGCAAGCCTTGGAGTTGTCATCGCAAGCTCTGCCTTTAATACTGAAAAACCTAAAAGACATAAAAATTAGGCAAACATTGCAGGAAGCTAGCGTATTGGCAGGACTTGCAATTAGCCAAACAAAAACCGCAATCGCACACTCAATCTCTTATCCATTGACAACTCACTTTGGCATACCACATGGACTAGCATGCAGCTTCACACTTCCTGCGCTATTAAAATTAAATAGCGCCAAGCTTTTAAAGTCTGGACTAAAAGAAAATGAAATAAGTGAAAAAGTTAAAATGATTAAGAGCTTTGAATTAAATGAAAAAATTTTCAAATATGCCAGTGCCGAAGAAATTAAAGGCTTGAGTAAATATATGGTAAATGGGGATAGGATTGCAAATTATGATGGCATCCTAAGTGATAACGTACGCGGAATCCTTGCACATACGTTTCTAGAGGCGTAGCTGAATGAACATAGTATTCTTCGGAATGAAAACAATATTGCGGGCCTTGCAGAACATATTATATCTGTTCGCTAGTTTGTTCCCGAGAGATAATAGGTTGTGGTTATTTGGTGGGTGGAATGGGCTGAAATTCATAGACAACCCGAAATATATGTTTATACATATATGCAAAAACTGTAAATCAGTTAGAGTATGTTGGATAACTAGTGAGCGGGCATTATCTGAATCGTTGCGGAAAAAAGGATATGATGCCGAGTATAAGTATAGTATAAGGGGCATATTCTTGCAGCTCCGTGCTGGGGTTGCGATATTTACGCATTCTGTCGAATATGATTTTTTTGCACCATTATTTGCTTCAAGAGTAAAACGAGTTCTAACTTGGCACGGAATGCCAATTAAAAAGATAGGATATGACAATCGGCGAGGAACTTGTTCGCCCCGTCTCGTTGCAAAAATTATTACACTTTTATTTCCCTTTCGTAATGATAGAGTAGATTTAGTGATGGCAGGCGCATCAGCGGATAAGATGATTTATGAAAGCGCTTTCAATACGAAGGCGAGCTCAGTGGTTATTACGGGATATCCGAGGAATGATATTATGGCGAGATCCACAAAGGGTACAATTTCTGAAGATGGACTGTCCAGAGTGATATATATGCCAACTTTTCGAGGAGCGCCAGGGTCAGATTTTTTATTGTTTCGGGAGTCGAATTTCGACTTCAAAGAGAAGGATAAATTATGTCATCAACTTGGAATTGAGCTCTGGATAAAGCTGCATCCAGTCCAGCGATTAGCGAAGGAAGACAATGTCGCTATCTCGCAGTGTACGAATATAAAATACTTCGCAGAAAATACAGATATATACGAATCGATAGATAAATTTAGCATATTGATTACAGATTTCTCAGGAATATACTTCGATTATCTGATCACGGGACGTCCAATAATTTTGGCGCCCTTGAAGATGAATGATTATATCCAAAATGATAGAGATCTATATTACACATATGAAGAATTGTGCCCCTCCGCTCCCTGTCACAACTGGGATGAAGTATTTAATCAAATTGAAAGGTATGTTAGGGGAGGTGAAATCGCTCTAAATGAAGATTATATGAAATTACAAAAAAGATTCCATGAGCATTTAGATGATAAATCTACCCAGCGCGCATATAATGCGATAGAAAAGATGTTATCTGATTATTAAGATTTTATGCTATATCAATATAAAAATTTTAGTGGCATGATCAAAAAGTACGCCGGATTTAGGATAATGTGCTTTTTTAAGAAAATAATTATAAGCGTGAATTGCTTGTACGCGCTATACAGCGCTGTGTGTGTATAGAAATTCGTAAAAGCATATGCCGACTGATCGCGCGATTGTAATAACGAAAAGTTACAATAAAATTATGTATTAAAAAGTGAGAGACTTCAATTTCAACCGCCTTAAATAAAATGAAAGTAAACATGAAAAAAAACTTGTGTAGAGTTAGTGGAGCCCCTTTAGCAAAAGTACTAGACTTTGGAATGCAGCCTTTAGGCAATGGCTTTCTGGGGGATAAAGATATCAATACAGAATACTTTTATTCGATGAAAATTGGATTTTCAGAAGTAAGTATGATGCTGCAATTGATTGAACAGCCAATTCCGGAAAAGATGTTCCACGATCATTATGCGTTTTACTCGAGCACTTCGAAAGTAATGGAGCAACACTTCAAAAGTTTCGCTGAAGAGGTTTTAGATTCAAATTATTTATCAAAAAGCGATCCGTTTGTAGTTGAACTCGGTTGTAATGACGGCATTATGCTGAAAAACTTCTCAAAGAAAAATATTCGCCATCTTGGAATAGAGCCATCAGCAAACGTTGCCGAAGAAGCAAATAAGATTGGAGTACGAACGCGTTCAGATTTCTTTTCCAAAAAATTGGCAGATAAAATAGTTTCGGAAGAGGGGAAAGCTGATGCCTTTTTGGCTGCAAATGTGATGTGTCATATACCAGAAATATTAGATGTTGTAAAGGGTATTAAAGCACTGCTGAAACCTAGTGGAGTCGTTATTTTTGAAGATCCATATTTAGGAGATATCATTAACAAGACTTCCTACGACCAAATATATGATGAACATGTCTTCCTATTTTCGGCACTCTCCATACAATATTTATTTGGTTTAGAGGAAATGGAATTAATAGACGTGTCACCACAAAAGACCCATGGTGGTTCAATGAGGTATACGTTAGCACACCGAGGTTCATATGCTGTAAAGGATAGCGTGACTCAATTGCTTATTAAAGAGCGCGCTCAGGGGCTCGACAAGATTGCAACGTTTGAAGAATTTAGAGCAAATGTTGAGCGGTCCAGATCGGAATTAATTACTCTGATCAAAGATCTAAAGGCAAAAGGTAAACGAGTGTCAGGCTATGCAGCGACTTCGAAGAGCACAACAGTTTTGAACTATTGTGGGATCGGCCCAGATCTCATTGACTATATCTGTGATACCACTCCCATAAAGCAAGGTAAATTATCACCAGGTGTACATATTCCTGTAGTTCCCCATGAGGTATTCAAAAATGACCCCACTGACTATGCGCTACTATTAGCGTGGAATCATGCTGACGAAATAATGGAGAAGGAAAAGGATTACGTAGGTGGCGGCGGAAAATGGATAGTCCATGTTCCAACGGTTAAGGTGTTGTGATGATTACTTGTGCGAACCCCGCCGCCCAGTTTCAAAGCTATCACGAAGAGATTGAAGCTGCTGTCCTAAGAGTGCTACGAGGGAGCCGCTATATCCTAGGCGAGGAGGTTGAAGAACTAGAGCGTGAATTTGCCGAATACATTGGCACGTGTTCTGCGGTTGGCGTTGCCAATGGTACCGACGCTTTGGAAATTGCTATTCGCGCGTTGGACATCGAGCCGGGTGATGAAGTCATTACTGTTTCGCATACAGCAGTAGCAACTGTGGCGGCGATCGAAGCTGCGGGGGCAACTCCAGTATTGGTAGATGTTGATCCGGTATATTACACAATTAATCCGGTGCAGTTGTCAGAAGTAATAACGAAAAAAACCAAGGCCGTTATAGCCGTACATATATACGGGCAAAGTGTGGATCTAAAATTAGTTAGCGAGTTCTGTAATGAGCATAATCTATATTTGATAGAAGATGTATCTCAAGCGCATGGGGGAAAATGGACAGGTAAGCGATTAGGAAGTGTCGGTGACATCGCATGCTTCAGCTGCTACCCAACTAAAAATTTAGGTGCTATAGGTGACGCAGGGATAATAACCACAAAAGATCCAAAGTTGTCCGATAAAATTCGTATGCTTAGGGAATATGGTTGGAAACAGCGATACATTAGCGAGGTTAAAGGCAGAAACTCACGTCTTGACGAAGTACAGGCGGCGATCCTTAGGGTAAAGTTACGCTATCTGGATATAGATAATGCGAAGCGCCGTAAAATCGCTGAATTTTACTCAGATAACATAATCAACAAATATGTGAAAATACCTGTAATACGAAATGATATTGAACCAGTCTTCCATCTTTACGTAATACGTTGCAAGTGCAGGGACGAGCTAATCGAAGATTTGGGAGCGAAAGGCATACAAGCCGGTATTCATTATCCTGTACCTATTCACCTACAGCGAGCGTATAAAGGACGCATTCGTACCGCATTGGACATGAGTGTAACAGAGACACTGGCTAGCGAAGTTATTTCATTGCCTATGTATCCTGAACTTTCGAATACAGATATTAACCAGGTTGTCGGAGCGATTAATGAGTATTCTCAGTAAAGCCCAAAAGTATGAAAGTTAGCCCCACATCTCTCGAAGGTCTTCTCGTTATTGAACCGACAGTATATCAAGATGAGCGCGGATTTTTTCTGGAGACCTATCAATTCGAACGCTACAGTGCCATCGGAATAAAAGATACCTTTGTACAGGATAACCATTCTCACTCTAGCCGGGGCATTTTACGAGGTATGCATTTCCAGGTAGCACGACCTCAAGCGCAGCTTGTTACTGTGATGAGTGGCCATATTTTTGACGTTTGTGTTGATTTGCGTATGAAATCACCAACTTTCGGCAAATGGTTCGGCGTGGAGTTGCACGGGAAAGGAGCACGTCAAATTTATATGTCGCCTGGCTTTGCTCATGGTTTTTGTGTCCTTAGCGAATACGCCGACTTACACTACAAAGTGACTCAAATCTATGATGGACAGGATGAAGGAGGCTTGCGTTGGGATGACCCCGAAATTGGAATAAAATGGCCAATTCGTAACCCAAACCTAACAAGACGTGATGCTAATTATTTGACATTAAACAAACTAAGTGAGATGCAATTGCCGCGAAACGCAATAATAGATTCCAAATAGGTGCAAAAGTAAAAATTCGATCGTAAATACGGACTCTGGGATAATAATAAAACAAAAGATTAATCTAAGTTGCGTCGTTACAAAACTCGACGCCAAAAACTAATAATGAATGAATTAACAAAATTAAATAATAAAACAGTAGTAGTTACGGGAGCAAGTGGCTATATTGGAGCTGAATTAACCAACGCTTTGCTAAACCAAGGCTGCAAACTTATTCGCGTAAGTCGCAAAAATCTACCCCTACTTAATGGGGCAAACTCAATAACAGGAGATATACGAGACGCGAAGATATGGAGTACTATTGTAACGCAAGCAGATATTATTTATCATCTTGCCGGCAATACAAGTGTATATGAGGCAGAAAAATATCCTGTATACAGTTTAAATTCAACGCTACTCCCTATAAATCATCTTATTGAAGCTTGCTCGTACTTAAAGCGTGTACCTCGGGTCGTCTACGCCTCAACGGCGACAGTTTATGGTTTAACAAAAAAAGTCCCCGTTAATGAAAGTCGGAGAGCTAACCCTATAACTATTTACGATATACATAAGATTTTCGCAGAGCAACAAATTAAAATGGCGACACTTCAGAATTTAATTAAAGGTGTATGTTTACGATTGTCGAATGTTTACGGCCCCAGTAAAGGACTAAATTCTGCAAGTGAGCGTGGTGTTTTAAACAAAATATCATCAATGGCGCTAAGGGATAATAAACTACTGATTTACGGTCACGGTAATTATATACGTGACTATGTTTATATTTCAGATGTTATTCGCGCGTTCCTCCTTGCCGGTGTCTGTGATAAAGTATGCGGAGGCTCTTTTAATATAGCAAGTGGAATAGGCACTACAGTTAGGCAAGCTTTTCAAATAATCGCTGACGAAGTAGAAGCCATTACTGGCTATCCGGTAGAAATGAAACATAGCAGTTGGCCGATCGGCTCAAATCCTATTGAATATAGAAATTTCATAGCTGACATCAAAAAATACTCTACCCTGACCGGTTGGAGTCCAGCCATTGATTTCAAAAAGGGAGTATCTCAGTTGATTAAGGAACAAAGAGAGAAAATTTAGTCTTCATCTTGTAGCCCGTACTAAATATATTTCTTTCTTTGATTGAAGTGCATCAAAACATGAATAATAAAAATGAATAACTTCCCAAATAATTCGATCGAATCGGTCTATCCAATTAACCTGCCCCATTATGCTGAGCTGAATGGCGACCTTGTAGTTATGGAGGGATTGATTAACGTCCCTTTTGCAATTGCTCGGGTCTTTATGGTGCGGGCTAAGGAAAATGCAGTTCGTGGTCATCACGCCCACAAGTTTTGCTCACAGTTTCTGATCTGTGCAAGCGGTTCGGTTGAGGTCATTTACACTGATGGTGTTGATGTGATGGATTTTACCCTTAACCGTCCAAACGTTGGGCTCTATATTCCACCAAGTATTTGGGCGGAACAGCGCTATAAATCAGATGATGCCACATTAACAGTATTGTGTGATCGTGGTTATGAGGAGGAAGATTATATTCGCGAGTACTCGAAATATCTGAAATACCGTGAAAATTTAATTATTGGAGAAAATTTCTGAGAGGATATGGATTTATGAAAATTATTGTCACCGGAGCGCTTGGGCACATCGGCTCATATCTTATTCGAGATTTGGCACTGCAATTTCCTAGGTCTCACATCGTCATGATAGACAACATGATGACTCAGCGTTTTTCTTCGTTATTTAATCTGCCTACTCTCGCAAGTTATCAATTTATAGAGGGTGATGTAACAAAAATTGACCTCATGCCTTTGCTTAAAAATGCAGATGTTGTAGTGCATCTTGCCGCTATTACTGACGCAGCCGGTAGCTTTGATAATGCTGAAGCATTAGAGAGAAACAACTATAACGCAACTGTAAACGTCGCGGAGGCGTGTGTACTAACTGGCACGCGCCTGGTCGCTTTATCTTCAACAAGTGTGTACAGTACAAAACGCGACGTGGTTGAAGAGGATTGCGCGCCCGATGAATTGAGACCCCAAAGTCCCTATGCTATTACTAAATTGAAGGAAGAGAGGTTTCTCTCGCGTCTTGTCCGTGAGGAGGGGTTGAGAGCAGTTTCCTGTCGTTTTGGCACAATTTTTGGGCCTTCCAATGGGATGCGCTTCCATACAGCCGTTAACCGATTTTGTTGGCAGGCTGTAATGAAACAACCGATTACCGTTTGGTCTACCGCGTACGATCAAAAGCGACCATATCTTGATTTGTTCGATGCCGCGCGGGCCATTGCGTTCATCATTCGCGAAGATCTCTTTCATGGAGATGTTTATAACGTGTTAACCCATAATTTATCTGTAAGTCAGGTCGTTGAAGTAATTCGTGAGTTCGTACCTGATTTGAATATAACATTCATCGATAACAAAATTATGAATCAGCTTTCATATGATGTTTCCAACGATAAATTTGTTTGTGCTGGCTTTAATTTCTCCGGTGATATAAAGCGTGGAGTCGCCCAGACTATAGGCTACTTGCGAAATTCGAACAGTTGACAGGATTGGGTCGATTCATATTCTTGAAATCGTTAGCCATAGAATGACGACTTTGGTGCCTTTAGGTTGACTCGGTTCCTCTACACAAGAGTAGGCCGTAGAGGGCTAAATAGAAGAGTCCGTGGTTAACGGGAAGCTCTTCACGGTCCGAGCTGTCGGAGCTAGATCATAGATTTCGCCGACACAAGAAATTTTTATGGAAATAAATGAGAATACATGAGAGTTAATGAATGATAAAATTAAGTATAGTGATTGTAAACTGGAACTCCGGCGATTTGCTAAGGCATTGTATCGATTCATTAAATAGATCTAGCGTAAGTAAAGAAGAATGCGAATTGATCATAGTTGACAATAATTCAAGCGATAATTCAATTGAAAATTTAACATGTAAATTTGCCACCGAATTAATCTGTCTTGAAGTAAATTCTGGATTTGCTAGGGCATGCAATATCGGAGCGAAAATTTCCAAAGGAAAATATTTACTTTTTCTAAATCCCGACACAAGAATACAGGTATATACATTGGGCAAATCTATAGAGTTAATGGATAAAAACCAAGATATATCAGTTCACGGAGTGAAGCATTATAATGATATAGGTCAAATAATGCCGAGCTGCGCTGAGTTTCCTACCGTTTTGCATTTTTTTAACGGCATATGTGGCCTAAATAAGGTAAACCCGTTAGTGTTTAGAAGCGCTCCAGTGTTGGAGCCATCTGTCATGGATTATTCCAAGTCTGGTAACGTCGATGAAGTAACGGGCGCCTACTATTTCTGTAGAAAAGCAGATGTCGAAAATGAAGGTTTTTTTGATGAAAGATTTTTTGTATATTATGAGGAATTAGACCTATCATTGAGGCTAACCCGGAATGGTAAGAGGATTTACTATGATTCGAATAATGATATCATCCATTTAGGCGGAGGGACTACGAGGAGAATTCATGCTATAAGACTATTTTATAATCTTAGGAGTAGACTGCAGTATACGATCAAGCATTATAACCACAGTCAAGTCAGTTTAATTTTCTTCCTAACACTGATAGTAGAGCCGTTCTCAAGAGCTTCTTGGGAGATAGTAAAGAGAGATTTTAGTGGTGTAATCAATGTAGTATTGGGTTATTGTAGCCTATACGCTTATCTTGGACGCGTAATATTAAAAAGAGATTGGCTTTGATGGAGTTTTCCGCATCTTATAGATAATTTTATTTTCTACATATTTCACATAAACGTGATTTAAGAAAAATTAAAAAATGTCATCATTTAAACATCGTGTAGTCCTATATAAGATTAATCTCATACAATGAAAGCAGTTTCTCATATTCTCAACCTAGAAAATAAAAAAACTAATAATTGCACGATTGGAAATAGCAGATATTATTTTTTCACTTTTAATAATTTTGAGAGAGTTGATGGTGGTACGGTAAGAATGAATGGAATCATGGATGCGTTGGTGCAAAGAGGTTGTAAAGTGACTTTAATCTCGAACTGTCGAGTGCCGAGCTTAATTCCTGAAGGCGTCGAGATGATTCCTGTTAATTTGGAGATTTCGAAATTTAAACGTAGGCTTTTAATGGGCATTGCGGCAATAACGCCCGGATCTCTTATTAAAGTGGTATTCTGGTATTGGATTAATTATTTTTATAAGTTACTTATTCGAAATAATATGAATGAAAAACCAGTCGTATTTTTTGAATATTTTGATACATTTATTGGTTATATATTAAAGAAAGGTCGATTCGAAGGTGGTTGCATAATGGATATGCATGGGTTGGCGGATTTGGAATATTTGCATATGAAGAATCTGTCGGCAATGGCGATCGTGTTAAACCAATTTAAATTATATGCAACTTCTTGGTTGGACAGGAAAAAATTTGAAAGTGTAGATTATTTGATAGTTCTAAATAATTTATTTAAAGAGTATATGTGCGTTAAGTATGATTTTCTCAGTCATGATAAATTTATCATTTTAAACGATGGAGTTTCAGTTGCCTTAACAAAACAGAGTATAAATTGGTCTTTAAAAAGTGATATTATCAATAAATATCGACTTAGTCGGAGTTGTAAGCTTGTCGGATTTATTGGTTCGTTTAAAAACATGGGAGGAGTTCCGGATCTTGTTAGATCATTCAAACTGATACACGATAAGTACGATAATATTTTTTTGTTGTTAGTTGGCGATGGGGAAGATATGCCGACTGTAATGCAATTAATCAGTGAATACGGACTCCAAAAGAAGGTTATAGTCCATGGGAGAAGTAGGTATGAGGATTTGTCGACTTTTTACGATCTGTGTGATATAGTTGTGTGTCCAGATTTAATGCATCCTTTTAATAATATGATTGTTCATACGAAGTATTATGAGGCTATTTACGGTGCAAAGATCGTCCTAAATGGAGCCTTTGATTCGGTAATGGAGTTCAATGGTGCGGATAAATACTCCGTCAATTTTCGACCGTCTGATGTTTGCGATTTGGCGTTGAAACTGAATTTCGCTTTGGATAATTTGAATTCATTAACTGCTAAATATCTGGGAAATAAGGAGGAGATTTTTCGAAATTTTAGTTATTATTCCCATGTTAAATCTCTGATCGATTTATACTCAACGTATTATGATGAATAGGGTGCGGATATCATTATCTAATATTTTTGCATGTAACATGTGTCTCTAACAGTGTTTTAGCAAAAAATTTTTGATTCTATGTGAGATTTTCCGCTTCTTAGGTTAGGTTCTAAGATTAGTTTAATAATTTGATTTCAACGTTCGCCTATGTATCAATCAGTTAGTTATGCGCTTCGTACTTAGATTTGCCAAATGAAAAATATTGCAATTATCGGTTTAGGTTATGTGGGCTTACCACTAGCGGTGGAATTTGGTAAGCACTTTCCTGTTCTAGGGTTTGACATTAACCCTAGGCGTATTTTGGAGTTGCGTTCATACCATGATTACACCCTTGAGTGCAGTTCGCGTGAGTTAAAAGAATCTCCATTTCTTACATTTAGCAATGACCGGCAGGATCTTCTTGCATGTAATGTATTTATTGTAACTGTACCGACTCCGGTGGATAACGCCCATCGGCCTGATTTGGGGCCACTCCTTGGAGCAAGTCAGTTGGTTGGAGGGGTACTTAAGCCCGGTGACATCGTTATATTTGAGTCTACCGTATATCCCGGTGCTACTGAGGAAGTGTGTGTCCCTGTACTTGAGAAATACAGCGGACTAGTTTTTAACAGAGACTTCTATTGCGGCTACAGTCCAGAGCGAATTAATCCTGGTGACAAGGAGCATCGTTTACCTGATATAAGAAAAGTTACCAGCGGGAGTACGCCAGAAGTTGCCAATGAAGTAGACGCTTTATACTCGAGAATCATCACCGCCGGGACATATAAAGCTAGGACCATCAAGGTTGCGGAAGCTGCGAAGGTGATTGAGAACATCCAGCGTGACGTAAACATCGCGCTTATTAATGAGCTCAGTCTGATCTTCCACAAGCTCGATATAGACACTCTGGAGGTGCTTGAAGCAGCGGGCACAAAGTGGAACTTTTTACCATTTCGCCCCGGGTTAGTGGGCGGGCATTGTATCGGTGTTGATCCCTATTATTTGACCTACAAGGCCCAAGAGGTTGGCTATCATCCTGAAGTTATCCTAGCAGGTCGTCGCATCAACGACGGCATGGCTAGCCATGTAGCAGACGAAACAGTAAAACTAATGTTGCGGAAAGGCATTCCTGTGTTGCGCAGCAAAGTGTTGGTGCTAGGCCTAACCTTTAAAGAAAATTGTCCCGACGTGCGAAATACCAAGGTTGTTGACATCGTTAAAACTCTGCAAGACTATAACGTACAAGTAGAAGTATATGATCCTTGGGTTGACACTGCGGAAGCAGCGCGTGAATACGGCTTACTGTGCTTGTCGGAGGCCCCGTCCGTTGCCGAATACAGTGCTATCGTACTGGCGGTTGGGCACAAACAATTCATCGAAATTGGCGAAAAGGGCATCAAGGCTTGGGGCAAGCCAAACGCGGTGGTGTTTGATGTAAAGGGGATTCTTCCCTTCGGAGCTGCGGATGGGAGATTGTAATTGATGACCAGGTACGAACAAGTTCAAGCGCAACTGTTCAAAAACCCGAAAACATGGCTAATAACCGGAGTGGCAGGTTTCATTGGAAGCAATTTGCTGGAACGGCTGCTCAAGCTCAATCAGCGTGTCGTAGGACTAGACAACTTTGCAACTGGTTTTCAGCACAACTTAGATGAAGTTCAAGCCTTGGTCACACCGGTGCAATGGGCAAACTTTCGCTTCCTACAGGGCGATATTCGCCAAATCAAAGACTGCCACGAAGCATGCTTCAGCGTGGATTATGTTCTGCACCAGGCCGCATTGGGCAGCGTACCTCGGAGCTTGGTCGATCCCATTTCTACCAGCGATACGAATATCACCGGCTTTTTGAATATGCTGGTCGCAGCACGTGACTCGAAGGTTAAAAGTTTTACCTATGCAGCAAGCAGCAGCACCTATGGCGACCATCCAGCCCTCCCCAAGATAGAGGAAAATATCGGCAGTCCCCTGAGCCCATATGCGGTGACTAAATATGTTAACGAATTATATGCAGCTGTGTTTGCTAAATGTTATGACTTTCACACGATAGGCCTTCGCTATTTCAATGTCTTCGGTCCAAGGCAAAACCCTAGTGGGTCGTATGCAGCTGTTATTCCTAAATGGGTAGGCTCACTGCTTAAAGATGAGACCATCTATATCAATGGGGATGGTGATACTAGCCGCGATTTCACCTACATAGAGAATGCCATTCAAGGCAACCTGCTGGCCGCCACTACGGTAAAAGCTGACGCGCTAGATCAAGTTTATAATTTGGCTGTTGGTGATAAAACTACACTAAAGCAGTTATATGAGCTTATTCTTGAAAGCCTTACAGCTCATGGAGTGACATCAAATTTAGAGCCCGTGTATCGGGAGCTTCGAGCGGGCGATATTCGTCACAGTCGGGCGGATATCAGCAAAGCACAAAGGCTGCTAGGTTTTACGCCCACTCACCGTCTTGAGGATGGCATTAACGCCACCACAAACTGGTACGTTGTCAATCTATCCATCTTGAGGTGAATATAGTTCCACCCAACAGGCAGCTGTTGATACTACAAATCTTGGATTTAGAACGCTGAGAGTGGTTCTGTCACTTTTAAATTACCAGAGACACAAGTCGATAAGCGGATTTAAAAGAGTATTTTTGACTGATAAAAAGCCCGTGGAAAAGTCGATCTGTCAGCGTTACATCGGCTAAACAATGAGTGCTGGAGTTTTTAAAATAACTGGAGTATTTAAACTTGATGTAAAACGCAGGACAAAAAATTAAATATCCTTGAGAAAAACTATATATCCAAATCAGTTAGGGAACAAGTTATTTAGTTTTAATCATTTTAGGATTGGGGTGTAAGAAAGTTGGCAACCTGCGGTGGAATATTGATATGTGTGGATTAACTGGTTTTTTGGGGTGGTACGGTGAATCCAACCTGCAACTTGACTTGGTCAAAAGAATGACCAGTCAGATCCATCATCGTGGTCCGAATTCTTCGGGGTACTGGCTAGAAGCCGCGGCGGGCCTTGCGCTGGGCCATAAACGTTTAGCTGTCGTCGACTTGTCTCCAGCTGGCGCGCAGCCCATGCACGCCAACAGTGGTCGCTGGGTATTGGTATTCAATGGTGAAATCTATAACCACAATAAGTTGCGTGCGGAGCTAAATAAGCATGATGCGTCTTTGCTGTGGCGCGGTCTCTCCGACACTGAGACGCTGTTAGCTGGATTTGATGCGTGGGGGATTGAGACTACCGTTCGAAAGTGTGTCGGTATGTTTGCTATGGCAATTTGGTGTCGCTTGACACACACCCTGACACTTGTGCGAGATCGTTTAGGGGAAAAGCCGCTTTACTATGGATGGCAAGGGAGAGGTAGCCAGAAGGTATTTTTGTTTGGTTCGGAGTTGAAGACTTTGCGTGCTCACACAGCTTTTTCGGCGGAAGTTTGTCCGGTGGCGCTTGGAAGCTATATGCAAAATATGACTGTGTCGGGCACACAAAGTATTTACGAGGATGTCTATAAGGTCCCTCCTGGCACAATTTTGAAGGTAAGCACACAAAATCCATCACCAAGCTTTCACCGGTACTGGTCGGTTGAGGAGGTTGCTGTTCGCGGTATGAGTTACCCATTTACCGGCACTGCAAATCAGGCTGTGGATGAGCTAGAAGTGCTACTCAAAAGATCAGTCGGTCAGCAGATGATGGCTGATGTCCCCTTAGGGGCATTTTTATCGGGTGGCGTCGATTCCTCCGTAATCGTTGCATTGATGCAGGCACAAAGCACTCGCCGCGTCAAGACGTTTTCAATTGGTTTTAATGAAGACGCCTATAACGAAGCTGAATATGCTAGAGCGGTGGCTGCGTACATCGGTACGGAACATACTGACTTGTATGTAACCCCGCAGCAAGCACTAGATCTCATTCCTCGGTTACCAGTGGTGTATGACGAACCGTTTGCAGATTCTTCGCAGGTTCCTTCATTACTGATTAGCCAGATGACGAGGCAGCATGTTACCGTCGCCTTATCCGGCGATGGGGGAGACGAGCTGTTTGCAGGTTACAATCGATACGAGTTCACGGCCAGCGTCTGGCCAAAACTGTTGCGAATTCCGAAACCACTTCGCGAAATCCTCGGGTTGTATATCACGCGCCTTTCGCCAGATGCCCTGAACCGTTTAGCGACAATTGCACCTAGGGCAAAGCGTTGGGCTAATGTCGGTGAAAAGTTGCACAAAGTAGCCAGTGTCATGTCTGCTGGGGAAGTGACTGCTTTGTATAAAGGCCTAGTTGCCGTCGGGTGGCCCGATCCGACGAAAATTGTGCGGGGTCTGGAGAGCTATACCAGTCAAATGCAGATGCCTGCGATGCAATGCTTGAGTGATGTGGAGCGAATGATGGTGTGGGATGCGATGAACTATCTCACAGATGACGTTTTAACCAAGGTGGACCGTGCCGCTATGTGGGTAAGCCTGGAGACTCGAGCGCCTTTCCTTGATCACGAAGTCGTAGAGTTCGCCTGGCGCTTGCCCATGCAGTTCAAATTACGCCCTGAAAACGGTAGATTCACCACGAAGTGGGCATTGCGGCAGGTGCTATATCGCCATTTGCCTCAAACGCTGATTGAGAGACCTAAGGTGGGTTTTGGCGTGCCGCTAGAGCACTGGCTGCGCGGCCCATTGCGCGACTGGGCTGAGGACCTACTAAGCGAAGATCGACTAAGGCGGGAGGGTTACCTCAGTCCTGGCCCCGTTCGCAAAAAGTGGGTTGAGCACATTAGCGGGCAGCGTAACAACCAACATGCCCTATGGTGCGTGTTGATGTTCCAAGCTTGGCTTACCACCCAGAATGAAAAAAGACACTATCCACTGTGAAAATACTCATAATAAGCGGCTTAGCTGAATCACTCATCAGTTTTCGTGGCCCGCTTATCATGGCGTTGCAGACAAGGGGGTTGCAACTGCATGTGGCTGCGCCAAATTTGCCTGCGCAGGGTCGCGCCAGAATCGAGCTGGAAGCCATGGGTGTGACGGTTCACGAAGTGCCAATGGTTCGCGCCGGAACAAACCCCTTTTCCGATTTGCGGACCATACTGGCGCTTTGGTGCTTGATGCGCCGTAGCCAGCCAACGATGGTGCTTGGCTACAACATCAAGCCTGCCATTTATGGCAGCATTGCCGCTTGGTTGGCGCGTGTGCCCAAACGCTTTGTCTTGATTACTGGGCTGGGCTATGCGTTCACAGGAGAGGCGACTGGCATGCGCAAGTGGGTGCAATGGGTTGCCCAGTTCTTGTATGCCCAAGCACTTTCTAAGGTGACCAAAGTTTTTTTTCAAAACAAAGATGATCGTGAGTTGTTCGATATTATGGGATTGATTCCACGAAACGCGCAGGTTGTTGTGGTGAACGGTTCAGGTGTGGACATTGCGAAATTTGTTGTTGAGCCATTGCCAAAAACGGAGGTTCATTTCTTATTGATTGCTCGCTTGTTGGGTGATAAAGGTGTACGCGAATACGTACAAGCAGCGCGTATAGTTCGATGTAAGTATCCACATATTCGCTTTTCCTTGGCTGGCTGGATAGATAAAACTCCAGATGCTATCGATCTGTATGAGTTAGATGCGTGGGTAAGCGGTGGTGATATTGAATTCCTTGGTAAGTTGAGCGACGTACGGCCTGTAATTGCCGCATGCAGTGTTTATGTGTTGCCAAGTTACCGAGAAGGCACACCGCGGACGGTGCTAGAGGCGATGGCCATGGGGCGTCCAATTATTACGACTGATGCGCCGGGATGCCGCGAAACAGTGGTTGACGAGGGTAACGGATTCTTGGTTCCAGTAAAAGATGTTAATGCCTTGGTGCAAGCGATGCAACGCTTCATTAATGAGCCTATGTTGATTGGGCGAATGGGCGCTCGTTCGCGTGAGATAGTGGAAGAAAAGTATGATGTGCATAACGTGAACGCTGTCATGTTGCGTGAAATGGGGATTACATGAAGCTGTAGCCTTTACGAGAATACAGGTCTGGTTTGAGCTCTTATTACGAATTGAAACCTGGAATGCAAGCAGTTATGTAGCGGATAGTTTAGGCTCGGAGGAAAGACCGTGTAAGCGCCCTGAAAGATATGAAACGTCTCTGTAAAGAGTTTGGCTTTACTGATGGGATGCCTAAAGGCTTGTTAACTGAAGGGAGTATGAAGCAATGAATATGAATTCACTAAAAAACGATTTTGAGGCCCGAAAATATTTCTATACAAATAGATCGAGCGCAGTCTTTCCTATCTATTTTCGTACAAGGCAAAATGACCTTGTTTTAAGTTGGCTTAATTATTGGACTATCAAGAATGGTGTCGTGTTCAGTAATTTAGTAGTAAATATTCGTATATATGATCATCTTGGTACTTTGACGCTGAGGAAAAAAGTAGAACTTGAAGAGCAAAACAATACACTTTCGATAAGATCATTAATAGATCAAGAAACGTTTGAAGGAATGATCGAAATCGAAATCATCTCAACAGATAACATAAAGTTTACATTTCCAGCAGTAATCGGATTTTATAAAACTGATAGTTTGTATAGCTGTGTACATTCTGCTGGAAGGTTTAAAGGACCTGATGAAAATCATTCCGAAATCGATACAGAAGAAACTAATTGGAACTGTAAATTTGGTAATGATATTACGCCATTTTTTCATTATGTGAATGGAGGAGCAAGCGCAGACGTAAAGTTGAAAGTAAATTTAAAATCTGAAGATGGTTTTACAGTCTCATCTGTCGATATTTCTGAAAAAATGAATGCTTTTGGATCAAAAGTATTTTTTATAGATGAGATTATGCCGAATTTAAATGCGCATGATGGGATGTTTGTAGGTGTAGAATGCGCTAACAATAGTGTCTTCAGGCGTATGGTTGTTGGAAATTATTATAAGTCGTTGCAACATATGGAGGTAACGCACAGTTTTCCAAAACAAAATTTAGCTGACTATTGTCCAAAAAATGATTTAGGTGCTGAATCATTTTTGGCACTCTATAACGCTCCAAAACTTAACCTAACTGCTAGAGTCTTCCCTACAAATTGTCAAGGGAAATTTTTAGTTAAAGAATCAAGCCAACCATACCATGTAGAGGCTTTAGGTCACGAAAATGAGTCATCTTTTTTGCCTGAGGGGTATGGTTTTATAGATCTAGAAGAGCAACAACGCAGCAAGGTTCTTTGGCTTTATGGTGAATCTGTACCATCGCGCTTAAATTGCAACTTTATATATAGCGTAAAGAATTCCAAGTCTGATTTTTCCACAGATATCGCAACCGGCGCTAAAAGTTCTGTTTATCCACCCAAGTACAGCCACTGGGGAAGCGGAATTTTTGGTAATGGTTATGATTTTGTTTTAATGCTTAGAAATATACGTCACAATCATGATTCCATAATTGCCAAAGGTAAACTTATAGTTTATGGGTTTGGAGAGACAATTGAAAGTAAACTTCAGATCAATGCAGAATCTGCATGCTCAATTTTACTCTCAGATATAATAGGGCCCAAACTAATTGAATTACATTCGAAAAATGAAGTTATCTTTACATGGTACCTTAATTTAGATCAATCCGACGCGGAATCATTTTGGGTGTCATTTAGGGAGGGCGATGGTGCTATTGTTGGTGAACATGGCTTTTAAAATTGTTTTTTAATTTTGCATTGAGTAGGAATCGCAAGCTACTGAAAGAAGCAGTTGATAAAGTTGATCTGCGTCACAAACTAACTGCTGAAGAAGATGAACGCCCACCGAAGTTAGGCGCATTTGCCAATAAGCTCAAGCGTGAAGAAAACGTTTAAAACCCTCAGCAGCAGATCTGGCGGTCGATGAATTTTGACTTCCGCATGTAGAGCCTCTTTATTTGAAAAAAGTCTACTTCTCAGCCCTTTGGTTCTAGGGGGCGATTACCGTTTGTCCCTGCTTTTTTCTATCTTTTCACTAATTTGCCGCTTGTTATAAGATTGCATGCACCACCTTCTTACCCAATTGTTGCGACTTAATACGTATTATAGTAGAAATTATGAAAAAGCGACGCAAAGGCATCGTGTTAGCCGGAGGTTCTGGTTCCAGGCTACATCCGGCGACACTTGCGGTGAGCAAGCAGTTACAGCCGGTGTACGACAACCCCATGGTTTATTACCCGTTGAGCACGCTGATGCTTGCGGGCATCCGTGAAGTGATGATCATCAGCACGCCGCAGGACACGCCGCGATTCGAGCAATTGCTGGGGGATGGCAGTCAGTGGGGCATGTCACTGCAATACGCAGTACAGGCCAGTCCAGACGGGTTGGCGCAGACCTTCTTGATTGCCGTGAATTTCATTGATGGTGCTCCCTCGGCATTGGTGTTGGGTGACAACATCTTTATGGCCATGACCTGGAAGGCATGCTCAGGCACGCGGCATCCCAAGAAACGGGCGCATCTGTGTTTGCGTATCACGTCAATGATCCCGAGCGTTACGGCGTAGCCGAATTTGATGCCAACGGTAAGGTGTTGAGCATTGAAGAAAAACCAATGAAACCCAAGAGCAATTTCGCGGTCACTGGCTTATATTTTTACGACGAACAAGTGGTGGATTTTGCGCGAAGCTTGAAGCCCTCACCCCGAGGAGAGCTGGAAATCACCGACCTGAATCGCTTTTATCTCGAGCAAGGCCATTTGCATGTCGAGTTGATGGGACGTGGTTACGCTTGGCTGGAAACTGGCACTTACGACAGTTTGCTGGATGCGGGGCAATACATCGCGACGCTGGAAAGGCGCCAAGGACTGAAAGTGGCTTGCTTGGAGGAGATCGCGTTTCACCGGGGTTGGATCGACGCAGACCGGTTAAGAGCATTGGCGCAACTTTTGGCCAAGACGGGCAATGGACGGTATTTGCTGCGTTTGCTCAAAGAGGAGCAAGCCTGAAGGCGAAGCTTATGGTGATGCCCGAGGTCATATTGAATGAGTTGTGCGTGTTTGGCGATGCACGAGGGTTCATTTTTTGAGAGTTTCAATCAGGTTTGCGTTGAAGAGGCCGTGGTGGTACATTGTTTGACCTGTAATCAGATAGGGCATGCTACCCCTATTGGACCTCGGTTTACTACGCGCCTTAACAAGAGCGTGGGATTTTTTCGAGCTTGCGGACTTGAGAGTGAATTGGGGGCTGGGTGGTATCACGCCTCAACTCGCCAGAAATGAACTTGTGAATGAATTTGAATTAGGCGGAGTAATTTTTGTGAAGCGGCTATTTGATATTTTTGTATCCGGTGTTGCTCTGGTTCTATTGTTCGTTCCGATGATATTCATAGGCTGGAAAATCCGTCAAAAGCTTGGGAGTCCAATATTCTTCACTCAACTGCGCCCAGGTCTTAATGGACAAGTATTTGAAATGATCAAGTTTCGGAGCATGACTAGTGAGCAAACGTTAGATGGGCAGTTACTGCCCGATTCGGAGCGCTTGACGCACTTTGGGAGATTCCTCAGAGATTACAGTCTTGATGAACTTCCGGAGCTATGGAATGTTCTGAAAGGTGACATGAGCTTGGTAGGACCACGCCCCTTGCTGAAGCAATACTTGCCTCTCTATTCACCAGAGCAAGCCCGCCGCCACGAGGTGCGCCCGGGCATCACGGGTTGGGCACAGGTAAATGGCCGAAACTCGATCAGCTGGGACGACAAGTTTGCGCTGGATGTCTGGTATGTAGACCACAAAAACCTGTGGCTAGACATCCGTATTTTATGGCTTACTGTGCGTAAGGTGCTGGCGCGTGATGGCATAAATGCGGCTGGTGATGCAACGATGCCCAAGTTTACTGGCAACCAATAAATTACCTATGAATTAACGAAAGATATTCAGTGGAAATCACAAAAAAAATATATTTTAAAGCACTAAAAATAAGAGCTGCAGAAGAGCAGTTATTGATTGGTTATAAAAACCGTGACTTCGGCGGTACTGTTCATACCTGCATTGGTCAAGAACTATTGCCCGCCATGATAAGCGAACTATTTGGAGAAGGCAATTTCATAATATCAAATCATCGAGGTCACGGTCATTACATAGCACACACGGAAGACTTGGAATCATTATTCCGGGAATTTTTGGCAAAAGAAGGCGCGCCATCCAAAGGCATTGGTGGTAGTCAGCATTTATATTATAAAAATTTCCTTAGTAATGGTATACAAGGATGTACTGCGCCACTGGCTGTAGGTATTGGAATGGTGCAACCAACTATATATTATCTTGGTGATGGCACTTTTGGTGAGGGAGTCCTATATGAAGCTATAAATTTGGCTAAGTTAGTTAATTCACGTCTTTTGTTTGTGGTTGAGGATAATGAAATTAGTCAATCAACACCAAGTAGAAAGGTATTGATGGGTGCTGGAATTGCAAATCGTCTACGCTCATTTGGTTGTGAATGTATTGAGATTGATTCTGCAAACCCTTCGTACATGTTTTCAAAAATTAGCGAGCTAATTAGTAATTGGACAAACCAAAGTCCTATTGCAATCTTATGTAAATCATATCGCTTGAAATCTCATTCGAAAGGAGATGATACACGTAATTCCAATTATGTTTTTAATTTAGCAGACCCATTGAAGATATTCGCATCAGAGCTTCGGATTGATCATGAGAAAGAATTTCGATTGGCTGCAGAAGATATTTTGTCGAAATGGAATCAAGTAAAATCGGAAAAAAAAATTGATTTCTTTGCAAATGAAATTAATTATAATTCTGGAGTTAGTTTACCTAATTTAAGTCATGGTGAAAAAAGAATAAATAATGTTATACGAGATGCAATTTCTATTGCATTGGAGGCGGGTGCACTTTTTATTGGTGAGGATATAATTACTAAATGGGATCCTGACTCAAATGCTTATGGTGGAGCCTTTGGTGTTTCTTTGGGACTATCTGAGAAATTCACTAAAGTAATTGGAACATCTATCTCAGAGGCGGGTTTGGTTGGCGTCGCTGCTGGGCACGCATTAGTCTCAAAGAATTTATCTATCGCGGAGATAATGTTTGCTGATTTTTCAACGCTAATTATTGATCAACTCCATAATGGAGTTGATAAATATTTAAAAATGTTTGGAACCAACTTAAGTATACCACTTGTTGTTCGTTTACCATATGGAATGGGAAGAGGTTATGGACCTACGCATTCACAGGCGCCCTTTGAGATATTTTCAGGACTGACTGAAATTATAAACATTAGTTATACACCATTCTTAGATTATAATACATTGCTTAAAAACGTACGGGCAAATGGAGCTTCGGTGATAATTAATGAGCCAAAAGTTTATTATGGTGATTTATTACAAGATTGGTTTGATCTTATTGAGGGTAACGAATTGAGACCAATAGGTGGTAAGTTGGCAACAAGTTTTGTTTTTAGCACCTCTAAAAATCCTGCTGTAAAAATAATATCACATGGTTCGGCGGTTAAAGCTGTTCTTCAATCAATAAAAAAATACTCGATCAATTGCGAGTTAATAATTGTAAGTGAATTATATTCTGATTTTAATTTTTTATCGAAGTTTTCAAATATTAAAACCCCTCTCATTATCATTGAAGAAAAAAATTCTTCTCATGGGGCGCTTTTTACTTCCATTGCATCGGATATTTTAAATTCAAAAAATATATCCTTTACCTTATCTAACTCCCCTGTTAAAAATATTCCAGCGAATTCTGAATGGGAGCGCGAGTTAATGATAACCCCTGAGGTTGTTAATGAAATTGTGAAAGAGGCAATGTTGTGAATTCGCCATATTATATTGAGCAGGTTAATCCTAACGATTTAAGTTATAAGCTTATTTCTCGTCATGTCGAGAATCATCAAAAAGTCGCTCCTGGAGATTTAATATTTTATCTGGAGGGGCAGAAGGCGACTATTGAAATTAATGCTGAAAAAGAGGGGTTTTTCTACTCGCCTTATGAAGTTGGATCTTTCATAGAATCGACCAATATAGCATATTATATTTGCGATACATATTTAGGTTGTAATGAGTTGGTTGATTCATTTAAAAAAGCTGATCATGTCAAGCATGAATATGTTGCATTGAACTCGCATCCAGATAACAATGACAGTTGTGATTCTATTGCAAGCTTAAATGATCCTGTGATACGTATCGCTATCTTGCCGGGGGGGCGAGCTTACAGACAGATTCAGGATGCTGTAAATGGGAATCCATATATTAAAGTTGTAGGGTATTTTGATGATGCTGATCGAAAGGGTCCTGATTGCTTGGGTAAAATTGACTTTGATCTTATTTTAAATAGGTATAAAAATTCAGATTTTGATAGAGTATTTGTTGCAACGGGCAATAGTAAATTTCGGACTAAATTAATCAATAAGCTTTCAGAAATCGGACTTAAATTTATAAATATAATACATCCCAAATCTTTTGTATCGAACGAAGCTATTATTGGATGCAATGTATATATAGGGCCTTTTGTTCAGATTGCCTCAAGGTCTATTGTGTCCGATGGTGTTTTTATTTCAGCTGGTTCTAATATTGAGCATCATTGTAATATCTCTGAAAATTGTCTTTTCGGGCCAGGTGTATATCTCTCTGGTGGTGTGAGTTTAGGTAAACGATCAATACTGGGTGCGGGTGTCTCCGTCGAATCAAATATCGCTATTGGTGATGATGTTTATATAGCTCCTGGTAAGGGTATAAATAAAAATATTAAAAATAATTCAAGATTAATCGATTGACTAAATATGTTGAACACTCCATTTTCCCCATGGCCCAGTTTCACCCCAGACGAGGCACACGCGGTGCACCGTGTGGTAATGTCCAACAAAGTTAACTATTGGACGGGTACCGAGACTCGCGAGTTTGAAAATGAGTTTGCCGCTTGGTGTGGCACCGCGCATGCCGTGGCGCTGGCCAATGGCACGCTGGCTCTCGATGTGGCGCTGAAGGCTTTGGGCGTGGGGGTGGGCGATGAGGTGGTGGTCACGCCGCGCACTTTCATCGCGTCGATTTCGTGTGTGGTGAATGCCGGCGCGGTGCCTGTGTTTGCTGATTTGGAGGCCGATAGTGGCAATTTGTCGGCCCGCACGATTGCTGCGGTGTTGTCATCTCGCACCAAGGCGGTGGTATGTGTGCATTTGGCAGGTTGGCCTTGCGACATGGACCCGATAATGGCCCTTGCGGCTGAGCGTGGCCTGAAGGTAATTGAGGATTGCGCACAGGCTCATGGGGCGCGCTACAAGGGGCGGCCTGTGGGCAGCATTGGCCATGTGGGGGCTTGGAGCTTTTGCCAAGACAAGATCATGACCACGGGTGGCGAGGGTGGCATGGTTACGACGAACGACGAGGCGCTGTGGCGGGCGATGTGGTCGTTCAAGGACCATGGCAAGAGTTACGAGGCAGTGTATGAGCGTCAGCATTCGCCTGGTTTTCGGTGGTTGCATGAGAGTTTTGGCACAAACTGGCGTATGTTAGAGATGCAGGCTGTGATCGGGCGTATCCAACTGCGGCGCATAGCCGGGTGGACACGCCAACGCCAAGCTAACGCTGCGCGGCTCTCACAGGCTCTGTTGCCATTTACCGGTGAGGGCGGCGCTGTGCGTCTGCCAGCCTTTGGCTGTGCATCTTGCCCTGGGCATTGCGGAGCGGCAGGTTGCGAGCACGCCCAGTACAAGTTCTACGTCTATGCTCGCCCTGAAAACCTGGCTCCGGGCTGGAGCCGAGACCGTATCATCGGAGCTATCAATGCCGAGGGCGTACCTTGCTACCAAGGAAGCTGTTCTGAGGTGTACCTGGAGAAAGCTTTTGATGACACCGGATGGCGTCCATCGCCCCGTTTGCCCATGGCTCGAGAGCTCGGTGAAACATCGTTGATGTTCCTTGTTCACCCCACCCTAACGGAAGCAGAAATCTCAAAAACTTCCATAGTCATACAGCAGGTAATGTGTCAGGCTTCAAAAAACTAAGCTTCCCGAGTGCGTATTGCTTTCAGGACGAATACGATCAACATATCTCATCATGGTATCGGTTTTAGCCCATCCACCGCACAACATAATTTGAGGCAAACTTGCGCCATGACTCAGTAGATCTTGTGCGCCCCCAACGCGCATAGAGTGTCCGCTGATGCGCTGTACAACTGATTCACTCAGTCCTGCTTTTCTCGCAAGAGCCTTGTAGATGCGAGAGATACGACTTTCGCATAGACTGTCAGTTATCACGTCTGATGATCTTACTCCTCTGAAAATCAACCCCTCGTTGATTTTCGCAGTCGATAACCATTGATGCAGAGCCTGCGTTGACTCCATTGTCAGGTGTATCCATTTCCCACAACCCTGCTGATCAGTTTTGTTTTTACGCAGAAGTATGCCCCAGTATTCGGGACCCATTCGATATCTTCGGCACGAAGAGATATCACTTCAGTTCGCCTTCGCATGGAGTCGTAGGCAACCACCAGCAATGCTCGATCTCGCAATCCGTGGAGGTCATCTTCGCAGGCAGCCAGCAGTCTGCTCTACGCTATCAAAAGCGCGCGATCAATCAACTGGTCAAAGGCGTAAGGACAGTCGCAAGGGGTGAAGAGTTTTGATTGTTACAAAGCGAACCCAATTTTTCCGACACTTTTGCTTTTTGGTGGGCAGAGTGGGGTGGTGAAGCCTAATCCCGATATGGGGATTTTTCAAGACAGCAAATCCTCGTTGCCACATTGAGGCTCAAACTCACTCACCGCGCGAATGAGTAACTTCCTAATATTCTCGCTGTCATTGTTATCACAAGCTCTTTCAATTTCGATCACCAGATTTTCAACTTCTGTGAATTCCAAAAATTTCTCATTAGCGCGCATAACGCGCGAATGATTTGTGAGAGAAACGTCGTCACCGATCAGTAACTCTTCATAAAGTTTTTCGCCGGGTCTCAACCCTTTGAAGGAAATTTCTATGTCGCCACCAGGGTTTGTATCATCACGTAAAGACAACCCACTTAAGTGAATCATCTTCTTTGCCATTTCAAGAATTTGTACAGGCTCACCCATATCGAGCACAAAAACATCACCCCCTTCGCCCATAGCACCAGCTTGAATCACCAGTTGTGCGGCTTCAGAAATGGTCATGAAGTAGCGAGTGATGCGAGGATCAGTGACGGTAACAGGCCCACCATTTCGAATTTGCTCTTTGAAAACTGGAAGCACTGAGCCGGAAGAGCCCAGCACATTGCCAAACCTCACCATCACAAATCGTGTCTGGTGCGTGGTAACTTGGTTCAACGCCTGCAAAATAAGTTCAGCTACTCGCTTCGTGGTTCCCATTGTGTTGGTGGGTCGCACGGCTTTGTCTGTCGACACTAGCACAAATGTTTCAACTGAATTGCGCTGCGCTGCAAGCGCTGTGTGCCATGTGCCAAGAATGTTGTTAAATGCCCCGGCGCATGGGTTCTTTTCTACCATCGGCACATGTTTATATGCCGCCGCATGAAACACAGTTTCAACTTCAAAATGTTTCAACACCAAATCCACCTTGGCAGCATCGGATACTGAACCAAGTATGGGAAACAACCTGCTTTGAATGGCTGGTTGAAGTGCTAAAAGTTCCTGCTCAATTGAATAAAGCGCGAATTCATTTAATTCAAATAAAACCAGTCGCTTGGGGTTTAGTTGAGAAATTTGTCTGCACAGCTCTGAGCCTATCGAACCCCCAGCGCCGGTGACCATAACAACCTTGTGTTTGATATTGGCCTCGAGAAGCTCAATTTTTGGGGGTACAGGATCTCGGCCTAGCAGGTCTTCAATTTCAACTTCACGCAGATCTGAAGTTTTGACCTTGCCTTGGGCAAGGTGAGCCAAGCCGGGCAGGGTGCGTACTTGAACGGGAAGCTTTTCTAACTCCGAAATGATGGCGTTTCTAACGGCTCTGCCGCTTGAAGGTATGGCCAATAACACCTCTGAGACTTGCTGGTTAATGACCAAATTTTCCAAATTAGCCCTTGAGTAGACAGTCAAGCCTGCAATTTGTTTGCCATGCAAATTCGCGTCATCGTCGATAAAAGCAACAGGCAAGATTTCTCGACTTTGGGATAGGGCCAAGGCAAGTTGCACGCCCGCAGATCCTGCGCCATAAATAATGGCTCGCTTGCGGGGTGTTTGAGCAATACCCTGATTTTGTGATTTCGATAGCCATCTTCTTGCCACGGCTCTGGATGCTCCAATCATTAGCAAAGTAAGGATGCCATGAATCAGCGCCAAGCCTATAGGAAATGGATGTGGTTCGGCGAAAACCATCCATGCCACCATAAGAACAGAGTAAAGGGCAACAGCTTGCGCTATGGCCCAAAAAGCTTGCAAACCTAAATAGCGAACAACTGCGTTGTACAAGCCCATTTTCCAGAAGATGGGCAAAGCAAGGATGGGCGAGATGAAGACCGCATAAGCTAAATGATCAAAAACAACAATCAAGCTATCTGATCGTATGGCCAACGAAAAGTACAAACAGGCTTCAAGAATCAGTATGTCGCTTATGACAAGCAGCCATTGTTTTTGACGTCTGCTGAGTGCAAGAGCTTTGGCAGCAATTACAGGGCTGAAGTTTTTTGCAAAAACCGAAAGCACAAACAGTGTCGACAAAATCGCCAAAAAAAACCAAAGTTCTTTGAGCGTCCACCTCGCTGCAATCGGATTGGCGGGGTTTAGTCGAGCTTCATTTGGAGCGAAGCATCTGACTAAAAAGCCCTTGTGAAGTGATTGTTGTTCGCTTTGTAAGCATGCTTGCTGAGCTATGGCAGGCTCAGCAGCTTCGTAAAGTGCAAAACCATTGGGAAGCAAGGCAGCGTAATAAGGCAGCTTGGCACTGGTGGCCAGTAGTTTTTGGGTGTGGGTTAGGTTGCTGCTGCATTTGCTTTGGCTGGTGATGCAGTTTGGGCACGCCGCGTGGATATTTTGTAATTGGTTTTGCAGCGAGGTCTCGCAAGCCTTTAGGGTGCTGCTGGGTTGGCTGATGATGGTGGTTGTGAGCTCTTGGCTTTGAATTCTGATGATTGGGTACTGAAGCTGTGAAGAGCCGAACCAAGCAAGCAGGGAGAAAATAGCAACAAAAGTCAGGCCAATCCAGGCCTCTGGCAGGTGTTGTTTGGGGTAGAGGTGCATAAGGCTATTTTTAAACTAACAAAGCTCATCATCTAGCTAGCAAGTGTAAATGCCCTCTGGAATATAAAAGTAGTAAAAAAAGTGTTGTATAAAACAGACGCTCTATGTTCTGTTGAAAAGAGAAATTTGTGTTTGTGATAAAGTGCGTCAGTGAGCTAGTGTTGCATGTTTGCAGTTAGCCTCCCTTTTTGCCATCGGAGCTCTTGGCTGCATTGGTAGATCTCATACTCAACTCTTTCGGGAATCATCATGAAAAAAGTTTCTGCTCTCTTTTTATCAATAGCTTTGGCTTTGTCTCCTGTTGCATTTGCTCAACAACAATCCGGTAGCGCCTCTGGCGGCGCAGGCGGTGCTGGTGCTGGCGGCGGCGCTGCTGGTGGTGCCGCAGGTGCAGGAGCTGGTGCTGCAGCGGGTGCTGCAGCTGCTGGCGTGACTGTTGGTGTGGCTGCTGCCGCAGCTGCTGCCGTGGCTGTTGCTGCCGCTGTGTCTGCAAACAAGGCTGACCCTGTGTACACAACAACTGGCACAGGGACAAACACATCACTCGTTTGCATCGCTAACTGCTGATCTAGCTTTGTTCTGCTTCAAGCGCCCCGTTCAGGGGCGTTTCTTTTTGATGTTCGGTTTGCTGTTGTCTTTGATGGGGTGTAGAAGCAACCCAACTTACGACACACTCACCACACTGCTCCCTTGGCAAAAGCAGTTTGCTCAAGTGCAGCCTGGGGTGGAGTACCTGTGGGTGTCGGTGGGTGGAAGAGCAACCGTGATGGCTCTGGGGGAGCGTTCGCTTGTAGGCGTTGCCCCAAATGTGGCGCGGCATGAATATTGGTATACAGGCCAAGGTGAGATGCTTTACGTGCGCAACGGTCGCATTCAAGAGGCGAAAGGATTCACGCAAGAGTGGCGTGGGCAAACCAGCAGCCCGCCTGATTGGGCAGATGTACTGCAAAGCAACCGGGCCATCAGCTGGAGGCGCCAATTAGATGTGTTGCCGGGTTTCAGGTACAACTTGCTAGACCACATAACAACATACAAAGTCCCTGCGCCCAAACAATTGCCTGAACAAATTCAGCCAACGGCCGTTTGGGTGAGGGATTCAGTGGAATCTAAAATTGAAAATGGCAGAGCCTGGCGTTTTGAGCAGAAGTTTGCCATTGAAAATGGAGTTGTTGTTTATAGCGAGCAATGCCTGGCGCCTGAACTTTGCTTTAAGTCGCGCACACTGGGCGTTGTGGTGCCAGCAAAATGAGAAAGCAAAGAAATTTGAACTTGACCAAGCACATAGCTGCTTGGCTTTTGTTGCATGTTTTGATTTCAAGCCCTGCTATGGCTCAGATGGATGGTTCTGAATTAACTTTCACAAAGCATGAGGTAACCAGAGAACAAAGACTAAGTCAATGGCTAGCTGATCGACCTGTGGTTTCTCAGCAGTATGCCTTGGGTGCTATGTGGACAACGCAAGAAGAGTTAGAGCGGCAATCCAAAAAACACAAAGCATTGCTGCATTTACTTGATGAGCAACTCGCGAAAGGCATGATTTCGAGCGTAAAGCATGCAGCATTGAAAAAAAATCTATTGGCCATGAAACCAACGGGTCGAGTGCCAGTTGCGATGGTAGACGCCAAATGGCTAGCGGCTTATCCGCAAAAAGATCCACTGTTAAAACCTGGTGATACATTTGAAGTGCCCATGCGCCCTATTGGCTTGCGTGTGATGTTTGAAGACGGCGGTGTGTGTGAAATACCCCATCGCGAGGGTTTGCAGGCACAAGATTATGTGGCGGCCTGTCTGGGCCGAACCGTTACACATCCTTGGGGCTGGGTGATTCAGCCAAACGCGCGCATACAACGCGTAGGCATGAAAAATTGGAATATTGCGAAACAAGATCAGCCCGCCCCCGGCAGTTGGATTTGGGTGCCAGAAGTAAACTCGAAATTGCTAAATGAGTGGCACCAACAATGGGCTGAGTGGTTGGTAACGCAAGGCATATCTAGCCGGTTGCAAATGGACGTATGGAGCAATTCTTCTCGGCAGCCCTACCCTGCGTCTGCGCGGGAGACTTTGCTTGACTTATCGGGCAGACATTCGCTACCAAAACCTACAGCAAGCAATTGGGGCAATGTTGGGTTGTTGCAAACACCAACTGCCCGAATGCAAAAACCGGGTTATTTTGGGCTGACGTTTCACAGAGCATGGCCTTATCAGCATGTTGATGTGTTCTTTCAGCCGATTGAGTGGCTTGAAGCAGGCTTCCGTTATGTGGATACAACTAATCGTTTGTATGGCCCCGAGGCGTTCAGTGGTTCTCTCCCTCACAAAGACAAAAGCTTTGATCTAAAAGTTAGAGCATTGCAAGAGTCAGATTGGGTGCCTGAGCTTGCAATTGGCATGCGCGACGTGGGTGGAACGGGCCTCTTTAGTTCTGAATATGTGGTGACAAGCAAGCGAACTGGCAGGGTTGATTGGTCTTTGGGTATGGGCTGGGGTTATTTGGGTGGGCGCGGCAATTTGAGTAACCCATTTAGTCGCGTGTTTGGACAAGGGTTTAATACCCGTGTGCAAGATGGTGGTGCGCAAGGTGGGCAACTCTCCACGGGTTCGTGGTTTCATGGCCCCGCCGCTTGGTTTGGTGGCCTTGAGTACCAAACCCCTTGGAATTTCAATTTCAAGCTCGAGTACGACGGCAACCATTACCAGCGGGAACCGATGAATAACAACCTGCCCGCAACCTCACCTTTTAACTGGGCGGTTGTGTATAAGCCTACGCGTGGTTTAGATGTGTCAATGGGCATTGAGCGTGGAAACACATGGTCTATGGGGTTGACCTTTTACGTGGACATGGCTGGCTTGAACATGCCAAAGGTAACAGACCCCCCGCGACCCGCGCCAAACTTGGTTCGCCCGAAAGTGCAAAGTAATTGGCAGCTAACGGCTACCGATTTGTCGGCACACACTTTGTGGGATGTGCCACAACTCTACAAAAGCAAAGACACACTGGTGGTAGACGCGCGCAATTCATACAACGTCTACAACCAAGAGCGTTTGGACAAAGCGGTTGCGGTGCTCAATCGCGATGCACCTGAAGAAATAGAAAACTTTGAAGTTCACCATCACAAAGCTGGCGATGTTTTGGCTGTGGAAAAAGTGAACCGTACTGAGTGGGTAAAGCAGCAAACTCAACCAGCGCGAACAACTCAGACAGTTCAGCCCATACAGCCTGTTTATCAAGTGGGGACTACGAAAGAAAAACAGGCGCTGTTACCAGAGAAAAAAGTTGATTTTTGGGTGGAGCCTGGACTTGATTTGGTCCAAACCTTGGGCGGCCCCGATGGGTATTTGTACCAGCTCAGTGGCGCCTTGTGGATGGGCCTTGAGCTACCTAAAAATTTCAAAGCAAATAGCACGCTTCGCTACCGCTTGAGTGACAACTACGAGAGGTTCACTCCCGGTTGGTCGTACATGCCACAAGTGCGCACGCACATTGCGGAATATCTGAATACCCGTAAAGCCACGCTCGACAGTCTGACCATCAGCAAAACAGAACGGCTTGACCGCAATTGGTATGCAACAGCTTATGCAGGCTATTTTGAGATGATGTTTGGCGGTGTAGGCGGCGAGGTGTTGTACCGACAGCCCAGAAGTAAATGGGCTGTTGGATTAGATGCAAACCATGTGCGTCAGCGAAGTTTTGAACAAGACTTTAGCTTCAGAGATTACAAAATAAACACGGGTCACCTTACCGGTTACTGGATGACACCCTTTGACGGCATTCATACTTCATTGAGCGTTGGCCAATACTTGGCTGGTGACCGTGGTGCTACTTTGTCGATTTCGAAGGTTTTCAGGAACGGTTCGAGTCTGAGCGCCTACGCCACTAAAACCAATGTGCCGGCGGCAGTCTTTGGTGAGGGCTCATTTGACAAGGGCATTGCCTGGACCATCCCATTCGATGCATTCCTAACCAGCAGTAGTCGCTACAGCGCAGGTTGGAGCTGGAAGCCTTTGTTGCGTGATGGCGGTGCGCGTGTAACGCGTCCAGTGAATTTGTTTGCTGAGACTGCTTGGATTTCTCCTGTGGCTAAAGCTTACAGGCCTGCATCACCACCGAATGACCAGGTAGCCCCGGATGATCGGGTGGAAGAATACAAAAAAATCAAATAAACAGAGTACCAATAATCAAACTGCAAAACTATCATTTACTATTAGGATTTACAAGTTCTAGCGCTATATCCTTGGCTATTTGCGCGTTGTTGTAAAGCGGCTTCCAGCCAATAGACAAAGCTCTTTCAGTTGATAACACATGCTTATTCTGAAGCATTAATAATTGTTCGCGTGCCAATAGACGATACCCAAAAAGCTTTGAAAGGAAAAAAAATGGAGGTAGTGGTAAAGTAATAACCTTCACGTTGAAGAGACCAAGTGCAATAACAATTTCTTGTACCCAGCCTCGAATGCTTAGAGGATTTGGTGAGGCTGCATTAAAGAAGCCACTGCTTTGAGTTTCAGCAATTTTCAAAATCAAGTTAGCAACATCGTAAACATGAACCATGTGTATAGGATGGTCACCATCTCCAGGAAATACAACACACCCAAAGGTATTTAACATTTTAACAAAAGGCCGGAATAAACCTTCGCGACCCTTTCCTCCAATAATGCAAGGTATAACTGTTGCCGACCCCTTTACCAAGTTGATAGATTGCTGAGCTAGGTATTTCGAATGGCTATAAACACCATCACCCAACATCTTGCTGACATGCTCGATATGTTCAGATCCATCCTGTATATACATCATGCTGGTGCCAACATGAATTAAATGCGTCTCTGAACTTAAATGCTTAGAAAGATTTTCTGCAACGATAATATTATTTTTTTCGAAAAATTTTTTTCTAAAAAATAATGGCATGTCTTTGGTAACATACTGAACGGCTGCGCAATTAACAAAAATATCTGCTGTGGGTAATGAGGCGACAAATAATCCATCAGACAAATCACCAACAATATCAACGTTGCCATTTTTATCGGTAGATATTACGTCATAACCGGCTTCTCTAAAACGCTTGACGCACTCGCTGCCAAGAAAACCAGCAGCACCTGTAATAAGAACCTTTTTCATGAAATTTAAAAAAATTAAGATCTGGATAGTACTATCACCCCAACAATGATAGCGCCAATGCCAATCAACTTTTGTAAAGATATATCTTCACCAAAAAGATACCACGCGGCAAAAACATTTATAACGTAGCCAATTGATAGCATAGGATAGGCAAGCCCTACATCAACTTTTGATAATGCGTATATCCAAATACCAACGCTAATTACATAGCATGCTAACCCACCAAGTATATGTGGGTCTAAAAAAACTTTAAATAAAAGATGAAATACACCTTCGTTTTGGTTAAAAACATGGTTTAGGCTATTTGTGCCGGCTTTCAAAAAAAGCTGAGCCGATGCATTAAGTATAACGCTACTTAAGATAATTATAAAGTTGTAAAGAGTCATGGAAATCCTATTGGAAAAGAAAAAAATAAGTCCTTTATAAGAAACTAGAGTATCATACACTAGAAATCTAAACAAATAACTTTTTATTACTAATGAGCACATTAAAAAAAGAAGAGAGCCTACCGATAGTGGTTGACCTTGACGGTACTTTAATTAAAACTGATTTACTTGTTGAGTCAGTGAATATGCTGCTTGTACAAAAGACAACTTTAATTTTTGAATTTTTATTTAAATTAATAAAATCAAGGGCGGGGCTTAAGGCATGGCTTGCAACAAAAGTGCAAATTGATGTTGGTAATTTACCTTACAATATGGATTTAATAAACTGGTTAATATGTCAAAAATCCAGTGGTAGGAAAATTATATTAGCAACTGCATCAAATATTTTATTGGCTGAAAGGGTGGCTAATCACCTTAATATTTTCGATGAAGTTATTGCCTCTGATATGAATATCAATTGTAAATCATATGTTAAGAGAAATGCTATTGTCGAGCGATACGGGATCAATGGTTACGATTATATTGGAAACGATTACGCCGATATTGCGGTTTGGGAGGCTTCAGCTAATGTGTATGTTGTATCGAACAACAAGAATCTTTTAAATAAAATAAATAAATTTACAAAAATAAAAAATAATTTTAGTAGAAGTAATGATGGAGCAGTAAAGGTCTGGCTTAAGGCGTTAAGATCACATCAATGGGCTAAAAATTTATTAATATTTGCGCCCTTATTAACGGCGCACAATACAGTTGAATTGATATCTGTAGTAAATGGGGCAATAGCTTTTGTGCTGTTTTCAATTGCAGCGTCATCAGTATATCTATTAAATGACTTGTTTGATATACAGAGCGATAGACGACATCCAATTAAACATACTAGACCCATAGCAGCTGGTGAGATTAAAATTATCCAGGCTTGGTTTGTGTGGCCGTTGATGATGATTTTATCGTTGGGGTTGTCTAATTTATTTTTGCCAACAAAATTTACTATTATGCTCATAATATATATTGTATTGACATTAATTTACTCAGCAGTATTGAAAAAAATTGTAATTCTTGATGTGGTGATTTTGTCAATGCTTTATACATTAAGAATAATTGCTGGTGCGTATGCTGAGTTGTTAACCGTTTCATTTTGGATTTTACTGTTTTCAATTTTTATATTCTTTAGCCTTGCGTTGATCAAAAGGTTTAATGAAATAAAAACCATGAAAAAAGAAGGAAGAGAAATAATTGGTAGAGGATATACTATAAAGGACCTGGAGTACATTTCTGCTGCGGGTATAGCATCAGGATTTATTTCGGTTTTAATTTTAGCTTTATATTTACAGGATCCAAAAACGATTGATATATATGCAAACATTAAAGTTCTTTGGATGCTATGTCCGTTAATGTTATATTGGATTTCTAGGTCATGGCTGATTGCCTATCGTGGAAAGATGAGTGAGGACCCTATTTTATTTGCAATAAGCGATAGGGTAAGCTTAATTGTAGGCAGTACTATGGTCTTTACAGTAATTATTGCAAAGATTCCTCATTTAATTTGAATATATTCGTGTATGGAAATGCAGCAATTTATATATCAAGTAATTAGATCCTTAACAATGGAAGGGCTTGGTGTAAGCCTGTTTTTGGGATATCTAATACAAAAAATAACAAAAGAGAGAGTATTTTATCATGCAAATTCAGTTCTAAATATATGTTTTAAAGTTTCATTTATAGTCACAATTGCGATTTCAATAAAATACGTATTTTATCCTGGATATCTTGATCATTTAGAATCTACAGTTACATCATTGGGCTTGATGTTCGGCGGTAATAACTTTCAATTGTATCCACCTATTAATCAATATACATTCCACGGAATAATTTACGGACCACTACTAACGGAAATACAAGCTTTTGTGCGAATTTTCCCGTTTGATGCGATCGCCAACTCCAAAATTCCAGGGATAGTATCTATATTTTTAGTGTTTATCGTAGCGATAATTAAATTTAAGTCCGAATTGGCGCGGGGATATCTTTTGATTTTATTGCCATTTGGATCGATAGTATATTGGGTCAGATCAGAGCCTATTTTCCTGCTTATTTCGTCGTTGTGCTGTCTAGTAACTACAAAAAAAAGTGGTCATACTAAATTTTTTTTAGGGATACTGGGTGGCGCGGCGTCGTGTCTAAAAATACATGGGGTCTTATACATAATTCCTTTTTTAATAATTGACTGGATGAAGAGTCCATTAGGTGAGCGCAATTACGTTAAATCACTGTCCTATTTTATTTTGGGCTTTATATTCACTGTAACCTTATGTTACAGTCCTGAATCGGTATCAATTGAATATTTTTTTCAATATATAAAGCTTGCATCGGGTCATGGAATTTTGATAGAATTGGCGTTAAGAAACTTTGTTTTTTCTGTGCTTTTGTTGATCCCAGTATGTGCATGTATTCAGTTTGAAGTAATTGGTCGAGAAGAGAAAATAGGCCTGACTTTAATAGTTGTTTGTGTATTTGTCGTTGTTATTTTAGGTGCGAAAATTGGGTCTGGAACTCATCATTTATTACCGTTTATTGTTTTGAATGCATTTTTGATAAACATATATTCGCAATCAAACCGAATAAAAGAATCGCAAAAATTTAAGTACGCATTTATTGCAATTGCTTTCTACTATTTAGTAGCCGTTGTTCCCAAAAGTCAAATTCTGCAAAAAAATGATTATATTTATTCCAAGGGTGATGAGATTAAAAGTGAATTGATAAATTTTAGAAGTCAATATGATAATCTTACTATACTTCCTTCAAACTCTAATGAAAAAAACTTTTCATTAACTTACTACAGGGTATTATTGCAGGCAAATGGCACAAAGCAAATAGACGTTTCTGCATTTATGGATCTAAATTTTGCAGGAATATCGGATGAGCCCTTGATAGAATATTTGAAAAAATGTAACTTGCCGTACGTTGCAACACCAAAAATGGGTGAGGTTCTTTCAATTTATAATCCGTACATAGAAAAACCATTATTTTCTAGCATGAGTAGATCTATTTTCAATAAGCACTATGAAATAATTCAAGTTGGGGATTTTTATAACATCTATAAATGTGTTGCATAATTCGATAATGCTTACTGACATGGAATCATAGAATTATCAAGATCCTTGCACGCGTTTAACAATAAAAAGTAAACTTAAAAAGAGTATGAGCCAACATTACACCATTACATATGCATGCTATAACCAAATAAAGTTTACGAAAAAATTTATTGGTAGCCTTGATCGAGACGAAGTAGATTTTTCTCGCATTGTGGCAGTGGACAACGGCTCCACTGATGGTACACGCGATTGGTTACAAACCCAAGGTTTTGGCAAAGTGATTTTGAACAACCGCAACCTGGGCTGCGGCGCGGCCTGGAACCAGGGTGCCTTAGCCATCCAGTCCAAATGGACGGTGGTGATGAACAACGATGTGGTGTGCGCCAAAGGTTGGCTTAAAAACTTGTTGGCATCGGCCGAAGAACATGAGTTGCAAGTCGCCAGTCCCGCGATGGTCGAGGGCGAGCTTGACTACGATTTGGAAGCTTGGGCACAAGACGCTTCACGAAAAATGCATGGTTATTGCCGCAAAGGCGCTCCACATGCCGTGTGCATGGCCATTCGTGAAGATGTGTGGGACGAGATAGGTTACTTTATGCCTGTGCCTAAATTGTTGGGCTATGAGGATGGTATTTTTTTCCAGCGTGCGTTTGAGAACAACATCAAAACCGGCACCGTTAGCGATGCTTGGTTGCATCACTACGGCATGACCACGCAAAAGGCTTTGAAGCTTGAGAAGAAGATGAATGAGCGGGATAGTTTGGGTAATCGTAGTTTGATGAAGCTATTTATGGGGCAGAGTTGGTGGCAGAGGAAGATGGGTAAACGCGCCCGGCAGAAATTGCTGGCAACTGCGCGAGGGCTTGAATTGGATAGGTTTGGAATGACGGTGCATTCAATCAATGGACACAAACTGAAAACTTGGTGCTGAAAAACTAGATTAACTTATGCGTGAAGCTTCGAAAACAAATTTGATCCGTGAAAAATCCTTTGCACAAACATATTTGAAGGGTGCGGTTTTAGACATAGGCGCAGGAAGTGACCTTGTATGTCCTTGGGCGCAAAGCTTTGATGTCGAAGACGGAGATGCCAACTATCTGAGTCGTTACTTCAATGAAGAAAGCTTCGATGCTGTTCACAGTTCGCACTCATTAGAGCATATGGAGAACCCGATTGATGCAATTAACCAATGGTGGAGTTTAGTTAAGCCAGGAGGTTTTTTGATTTTGGTCGTGCCTGAGGAAAATCTCTACGAACAAGGCTTGTGGCCCAGTGTGTTCAGCGATCAACACATATCTACTTTCCGTTTGGGCGGTGAAAAAAGCTGGTCACCTGTGTCTTTTGATGTCAAAAGTTTGTGTCAATCTTTGCCTCGTGCTGAAATTGTTAGCGCATTAATTCAGTCAAACGGGTATGACCACAACTTGGTTTTCCCAAAGGGTGTTAAACCAAAGAAGATCAATCAACCTTTGAAAACACTAATTAGCATGGCTAAAAGGATGCCAATGATTGGCGCTCAATTGAAAGAGGATATTTTGAAAAAACTTATTCAATTTGGCTATCCCTATGATCAGACGCAGGGGAATGTCTTGGCGCAAATTGAAATCATTGTTAAGAAGGCTGCAAAATAATGGGGACGCTCACAAAATTTTCTTTGGCTAATATTCCGTGTAATGTTTTTGTGGAGACGGGAACGGGCACTGGTGGGACCCTAAGGCATGCCTTGCACTCGAAGACCTTTGAGAAACTATATAGCGTTGAAATTCATAAGGAAAGTGCCGAGCAAGTTCGACAAGAGCTATTTGCATATGAGCAAGTCAAAATTTTTAATGCAAAATCAGCTGATGCTTTGAGTGAAATATTTGGTTTGTTGAAGCCGTCCGATCGCTTATTCTTTTTTCTAGATGCTCACTTCCCGGGTGAATTTTCAAAAAGCTTCACTGGTTATGGCGATATAAAAATGGACAACATATCGTTACCGCTAGAAGATGAGTTGAGCTTGATCCGGGCTGCACGTCCCAATTGCCAAGACATCATAGTTGTTGACGATTTACGGCTTTATGAACAGGGGCCTTTCGAGAGAGGTAATTTAGAAGAGGGTTTCGGAGGTATCCCAATGGAGATGAGAAATATTAATTTTGTAAATAGGATTTTTGGAGATCGAGTGATAACAAAAGACTATAGGCATGAAGGCTATTTGATTATCACACCCGAAAATGTGGAGTTTTCTTTAAAGCCCTTAGACCCTTGGTCGCGAATCAAAAGGACCATCCGTAAACATTTCTGATGAAAGAATTCAAAAAAAACTTTTATCGTGCATTTTTATTGTTGGGTTCAGGTTCAAAAGCAGTCGCAAGAACCGACCTGACTACAAGGGCGTTGCTCACACTTTTTTTTCGGACATTATTCGATAGAAAGAAAACTGGTGATCAAAGCGAATTTTTTTTGCAATTGGTAAGTCAAAATTTTCGACTGAGCCCCAAATTAAAATTGGGGCGTCCTTCGCCTTCAATATTTAAGAAAATCTACGAAGATTTTCTGGCTTCAAAAATTTATTCCCAGCCAAATTCTGTGAGCGAACGCAAGAGTGTGAAATATTTGCTCATAAGGGATGGTGCAATGGGGGATGTCCTTATGATGACTCCTGTATTGCGAGAGTTATATGACATTCATAGTGGAGATGTATCCATTGATGTTGCAACAAACTTCGAATTTGTTTTCTCGAATAACCCCTATGTAACACGTGTATTTGATCTGAAAACCTTACGCAAAGGAGTTCGTTCCTATGATGTTGTGGTTGATTTAAATGGGGTGTACGAGCGCGCGCCTAATAAACACCCGGTTGATGCTTACGCTAAATGTGTTTTTGGCGGTGGAGAGATCAATAAGCAGTTGGAAATTTACAGCTCTCAATTAGACGAAGAGATGATCAATAAGGTAGTGAAAGATATTGGATCACCCTATATCGTTGTTCATTACTTTAGTCACGAATGGCCAAATAGAGAGGTGTCTAGTGAGATCTGGCAAAGACTGTTGCGTCATGTCGCCATTCAATCAAGCTACAAGATTATTTTTATTGGAGTAGCCCGGGATCAAGTTTTAATCACGAATGATCGGTGTGAAGATCATCGCGGACGCTACTCAATACAGCAGCTTAAATTACTGACTGATCGAAGCATAGGTTTTCTGGGGGGGGATTCTGGGCCTTCACATGTTGCAGCGGCAACGAATGCGCCCATGGCAGTTTTTTATACATGCGCTCATCATGAGGCAAGAATGCCACTTCGAAATGGCGGAAAGTTTATGCCCCTCATACCTAATGTGGATTGCTATGGATGCCTCACGCGCAATCCAATCCCCCGCCCTGGATATTATTGCGAAAGGGGCGATAACGCATGTACCTCTGGCTTTGATATTGAAAAGATCAAATTACAGATCATTAATTTTTTTGAAATTCAGACATGACCATTCTCGTCACTGGCTGCGCCGGCTTCATCGGCAGCAATTTTGTACACACTTGGCTTGCACAGTCTGATGAGGTTGTGATTAACCTCGACAAGTTGACCTATGCTGGCAACCTCGCGAATTTAGAAAAATTCAAAAACGACCCACGCCATGTGTTTGTGCAAGGCGATATTGGTGATGTGGCATTGGTAAGTGAATTGCTGGCCAAGCACCAACCTCGCGCCGTACTCAACTTTGCCGCTGAAAGCCATGTGGACCGCTCGATCCACGGGCCGGGTGATTTCATTCACACCAATGTGATGGGCACCTTCAATTTGCTGGAGTGTGTGCGTGCCTATTGGCAAGAACTGCCCGCCGACAAAAAAGAAGCGTTCAGGTTTCTGCATGTGTCCACCGACGAGGTGTACGGCACGCTGTCGCCCACCGATCCGCCGTTTGCCGAAACCAAAAACTACGAACCCAACAGCCCTTACTCTGCTAGCAAAGCAGCCAGCGACCATTTGGTGCGTGCCTGGCACCACACCTATGGCTTGCCCGTGCTGACCACCAACTGCAGCAACAACTATGGGCCGTACCACTTTCCTGAAAAGCTGATACCACTGGTGTTGCTCAATGCTTTGGCAGACAAGCCCTTGCCTATTTATGGTGATGGCCAACAGGTGCGCGACTGGTTGTATGTGCAAGACCACTGCCGCGCCATTGCACGCGTATTAGAAGCCGGCAAAGTGGGCGAGACCTACAACATAGGCGGCTGGAACGAAAAGCCCAACCTAGAGGTGGTCAACACCTTGTGTGCGGTTTTGGACGAACTTAAGCCCCGAGCTGACGGCAAAAAATACGCCGAGCAAATCATTTATGTGAAAGACCGCCCCGGTCATGACCGCCGTTATGCGATTGATGCCCGCAAAATTGAACGCGAGCTGGGTTGGAAACCACAAGAAACCTTCGAGACCGGCATACGCAAAACAGTTGCGTGGTATTTGGACAACCAAGACTGGGTGGAAGGCGTGACCAGCGGTGCCTATCGACAATGGCTGGGCAAACAATATGGTGAAAAGGCCTGAGCCTAGGTGCTAATGTCAATTCCGCCGATGAACATTCTTTTGCTAGGTGCCAATGGTCAGTTGGGCCACCAACTCAGCACCGAGCTGTTGGCTTTGGGCCCTGTGAAAGCTCTCACGCGTACGCAAGCCGATTTGTCAGACCCCGTGCATTTGCGAGATGCCTTAGAAAATGCAACAGCGCTTTTTGTACCCGATGTGATTGTGAATGCAGCAGCCTACACCGCAGTAGACAAAGCTGAAACAGACACTGACCAAGCCATGGCAGTGAATGCACAGTCGGCGGCTGTATTGGCAGAGTTTGCGCAGTCAGTGGGAGCATGCTTGGTGCATTACTCGACCGACTATGTGTTTGACGGTTCAGGCACACGGCCTTGGGCCGAAGGTGATGCAGTGGCGCCGATGTCGGTCTACGGGCAGACCAAATATTTGGGAGAACAAGCCATTGCCAAGGCATGCCAAAAACATCTGGTGCTGCGCACCAGTTGGGTGGTGGGCTCGCACGGCGGTAACTTCTTAAAAACCATGTTGCGCTTGGCAGCAGAGCGTGATAGTTTGCGCGTGGTGGCTGACCAAGTGGGTGTGCCGACCTCTACACAATTGTTAGCAAACACAACAGTAACTCTTTTGCGCGCCATGTATGGTGCGAGCGCTGACGATGCGCGTTGGGGTGTGTACCACTTAGCCCCTGCAGGTGAAACCATATGGCATGGCTATGCCCAATATGTGGTAGCTGGCGCACTGGCGCGCGGCGCAAAGCTCACCGCGGGTGTGAATGATGTGCACCCCATCACCACCGCAGAGTACCCCTTGCCAGCACCAAGGCCTTTGAACTCACGCCTGAACACTGAAAAAATACAACACACCTTCGGCCTATCGCTGCCCAGTTGGCAAAGTGGGGTAGATGCTATATTGGATGAATTGATTCACTGAAACATTTTTCTTGAAAAGTTTTATGACACAAGCCATACATACCAAGCAGACGAAAAAACGCAAAGGCGTTATTTTGGCGGGCGGTTCAGGCACCCGCTTGTACCCCGTGACGCAGGCCGTCAGCAAACAGCTGATGCCGGTTTATGACAAGCCCATGATTTATTACCCCCTGACCACGCTGATGCTCAGTGGCATCCGTGAGGTCTTAGTGATTTCAACGCCGCAAGACACACCGAGGTTCAAAGAGCTGTTGGGTGACGGCAGCCAATGGGGCATGCAAATTGAATACGCCGTGCAACCCAGCCCTGATGGTTTGGCACAAGCCTTCATCATTGGCAAAGACTTTGTTGGTAACAACCCAAGTGCGTTGGTGCTGGGTGACAATATTTTTTATGGTCACAATTTGGCGAAGCAACTGGAAAGTGCCAACGAGCGCACGCAAGGTGCGTCGGTTTTTGCCTACCATGTGCAAGACCCCGAGCGCTATGGCGTGGTGGAGTTTGACGCGCATCAACGCGCTTTGAGCATTGAAGAAAAACGCAAAGCGCCCAAAAGCAACTATGCGGTGACGGGCCTGTACTTTTACGACGAACAAGTGTGTGACATTGCAGCCGCTGTGAAGCCTTCGCACCGCGGTGAGTTAGAAAGTACCGATGTGAACAAACGCTATTTAGAGCTGGGGCAGTTGAATGTGGAAATCATGGGTCGCGGCTATGCATGGCTTGACACTGGTACACACGAAAGCTTGATGGAAGCCGCCAGCTTCATTGCCACCTTGCAAAAGCGCCAGGGCCTGATGGTGGCGTGCCCCGAAGAAATTGCGTTTGCACAACAATGGATTGATGCCGCTGCGTTGCAAAAGCTGGCAGCCCCTTTGGCAAAAAATGGCTACGGTCAATATTTGCTGGGTTTACTCAAGTGAACGGAAAGGACGCAACATGCCCTACACCGTGACGAGCACACCTATTGAAGGTGTTTTGCTTTTAGAGCCCAAAGTGTTTGGTGATGCACGCGGTTTCTTTTATGAAAGTTTCAACGCGCGTGACTTTGCAGAGGCCACAGGCGTGCAATGCGAATTCGTGCAAGACAATCACAGCAAATCAGCCAAAGGCGTGTTGCGTGGCATGCACTACCAAGTTCAACATGCGCAAGGCAAGTTGGTGCGTGTCACGCAAGGTGCGGTGTTTGATGTGGTGGTGGATATCCGTCGTGGCTCAAAAACCTATGGTCAATGGTTTGGCTGTGAGCTCTCAGCAGACAGCAGTAAGCAATTGTGGATACCGGCAGGTTTGGCGCACGGGTTTTTGGTGACGAGCGAAAGCGCTGAGTTTTTGTACAAAACCACCGACTACTACCACCCAGAATTTGAGCGCAGCTTGTTGTGGAACGATGCCGATGTGGGCATTGAATGGCCCCTGCATTTGCTAGATGCGCCGCCTTTGTTGGCAGCGAAAGATAAGGCGGCGGGGGCTTTTCGAGAATTGCTGTGATGCATCAATGTGCAGGCACTTTAGGTGCGTTTGAATTGGATGCGATTGAAGGTCGAAGATAAGCGCCAATAGCTTGCGCCAATGGGCGGGCGCCCTCTGCGGCGAGGTGGTTGCTGTCGTAGTACAGCGGTTGGTGATTGATTTGCGCCATGCAGCGACCTTTTTCAATGGTGCTGCAAAAGAGCTGTTCGGGTTTGATGTGAACCACATTGGCAGCAGGAGCAGCTTGTAGCGCTTCGCTGATGAAGGCATTGCGCTTCACAAACCTTTCGTGTGATGTACTGATATTGGGGCTGACTGTTCCGCTGTGCATGTGGTTGGTAAAGTTAAACCGAGGAACATCCCAGCCTACTTCAGGGATAGCGTGCACCAAGAATATTTGTTTGTTTGTGTTGGCGAGTGCTTGAGTAAATCGAATAATTGTTTGCCGTTTAGCCTCACCATCAATGGTCAATTCACCTGTTTTGCTGCGGGCGAAGTTTGATGCGGGGTCTTTGTATTCAACGCCACCCTCTCCGTTGTCATACGCAAATGTGTCGATCACATGAGGGATGGGGTAGAGCTTGGGCGTCCATCGAATGCTGACCACAACAGCTTTAGCGGTGCTTTCTGTGAGCTTTAAAAACGCATCGAAGTTTTCTTGGCAGGCGTCAATTTGCTGTTGATTTTTTTGGCTGATTTGGCCAGAAGTCATGCCTGGAATGTTGTGTGGACAATCTTGCAAGCGTACGCGAACGCCTTTGATGTGAAGGCGTTGGAATTCTTCATCAAGTGCGCCAATCAAACTAGACGCATGGGAGTCGCCAATCAGAAAGACTACCCATGTACTGGCAACATCGCCAAATTCACACCCGGTCATACTAGCTTGCGAGTTGAGTGGTGTGAAGTGACAGAACTTTCCTTCTTTGATCTTGGGCGGATCAAAAGCATTTGCATACTCTGCCGGAAATCTGTTTGGAAAGCCTTTGGTTTTATGGGTAATGGTGGCGATAGAACAAAAAGCAAAGATACCAACTAACGCGCCTATGAAAACTTGCTTTTGAGAGAATCGTTTTTTGTTTCTGAAAGGTTTTTCAACAAAAGCCCAACTCAAATAAGCCAAAAGAAATGAAAGGGCCATGCAAACCAACATGGCGGTTTGCGTTGGATAGTTGAGGCTTTGATACCTGTAAAAAGCAAAGACAGGCTGGTGCCATAAATAGGCGCTGTAACTGATCAAACCGATACCCACAAACAGCGGATTGGCAAGCCATTTGCCAATCATTGTGGTAGACCTTGCAAAGAGTAAAACCAAGGCCGTGCCAATGGTCGGTATGAGTGCAGACAACCCTGGAAAGGGGGTGTCTTGGGTAAAGGTAAGTATGGCAAAAACAATCATGGCAACGCCAGCAAAGGCAGCCGTTTGTTGAAGCCAGCCACTTACTTTGTGAAGTTGCTTGAGTGAAACCAACGCGCATACGGAGCCCAATAGCAGTTCCCAAGCGCGGCTATAGATGAAGTAAAAAGCCGCAGAATTGTCTTGTGATAACTTTCTTTCAGAAGCGAACAAACTCGCTACAAGCAAAATGCCTAAACCAAGCGTCAGTGCGCGAGCTCCCCACCGCAACAAGACCATCAAGAGAACGGGCAAGATAAAGTAGTACTGCTCTTCGATAGACAGACTCCAGATATGGAGCAAGGGTTTGATGGCGGAAGAGGCATCAAAGTAACCTGACTGCTGATATGCAGCAATGTTGGCAACGAATAAATTAGCGCCGAGTAGACTTTTGGCAAAGTCTGATAAATCCCACGGGCTCAGAATTCTGTAAGCACATGCTGCGCTGACAAGCAACATCAAAAACAGAGCGGGCAGAATGCGTCGCGCACGCCGTTCGTAGAAATTTAAAAAAGAAAAATGTTTGTTGCGATGTTCTTCAAGCAAAAGAGAGGTGATTAAAAACCCGCTGATGACAAAGAAAACATCGACGCCGACAAATCCACCGGTGAAAAGAGTGAAGTCGGCATGAAAAAAGATAACAGGAACAATGGCCAGGGCGCGAAGACCGTCGATTTCTTTTCTGTATTGCATGGCATTAACGCAAAGAGTGCATCCATTTTGCTAAGCCAAGCAAAATGAGACTGCTAAGGGTGACAAAACTGATCAGGTGGGTGTGAGTTGAAACATCTAACTGTAAAAAAGCTGGGGCGATCAGCCACAGAATTTGCAAGGCCGCACCACCAATACATATGTATGAGTATTGGCTAGCAAAGCCTTTTTGAAATGGCCGATGGCTGACAGACGCAGACAAACAAGCACTGCCTTGCCACAGCACCAAGGGCCACACATAGTTTGCAATGCCTTGCCACTGTGCGTCTAGCCATTGCATGTGCAGAGCAAATAAACCAGCAAGGCCAATGCCTATCAAGCTCAGACAGCCCAACAAACCAACCGACAGAGAACTGTCGCTGGCCTGCTGTGAAGGTTGTGACAACTTCACCTGTGCCCACGCCATGTGAATGACAGCAGGTACAAAACCGAACACTCGCAGCAATGCACTGAGCCAGCCTGTTTCTTGCGCGCCGTAAAGCCGTTGCCACACGATGATGACCGAGGTGGCTAAGAGCACATCGAAGAAGGTGTGGGTGAGGCGCAAAAAGGTGCTGCGGTTGTCAGTTTGGTGGTGGACTGTGCTGGTCAGGACTGATTCGCTTTGAGTTGGCTTGGTCTCTTCTTGTTGATGCACTGCGAACTCGGTAGAGGTTGGATTAATTGCTGCAGTTGTGGTTTGATTTTCAGAAACCTTGAACCAAGCGGGTAGCAACCAAAGACTGCCCACGAAGTAGCCCAACAAAGCAGCCAACAACAGGGTGGGACCTTGCCATTGCATTAGCTCGGTAAATTGCGAGCCCACCCAAGCCACCAACACAGAGCACACGGGTGGCACCACACGCACATACAACTGTTGCCTTGTTTTACCCGTGCGCAGCACAAAACTTTGTGCCAACCCCCAACTGAGTTGGCAAACAGCAATCAGCACCATCCACCACAAAGCAGGCAACACTTGAAGTTGGCTGACCCACAGGGCCAACCCAGCGAGAGGCGCGAGCATAAGCCATCGCCGCATGCTGCTCAGCCAGTGACGGCGTGCCTCTGGGTGTGGGACGTGGTTGTGATTGACCAACAAAGACAAAGGCGCTTGTGCCAAAGCCAAAGTCATCCAGAAAAAAGCGATTTGGCTGATGACCGAAAACTCACCCACTTCTTGTGGCGTGAACCAGCGCAACATGAGCAAAGCAAACACCACTTGCGTGCCAAACGACAGCAGGCTGGCCAGGGCCACAGTTTGGCTGGTGCTGCTGAAACTAGAACTGAAGAGTTTGAAACGCTGCATCAACCGTTACCAAACAGGATTTTCCACAAAGGTACTTTGGCTAACAACTTTGGCCATTGCATGTCATGCAAATCAGGCACTTGATACGGATAAGCTTCTAGCGCCTCACCAAAGCTCGGCGCCCACGTGTTGGGGTTGTCGCTGAGCACATGAAAGTTGCCTTGGTGGCGCGAGGCAAAGTAGCGCACCCAGGGGTAGTCGTTGCTGACGACGGGCAAACCGACGGCGCAATACTCCAACAGTTTGGTAGAAGTTTGTTGGTTGTAGGGTGCGATGTTGCTGACCAAGTTCAAACCAAACCGCGCGCGTCGCAATTGTGTGGGCACATCGGTATGTGAGACGCGCCCGCTGACGGTGACATTGGGTGGCAACTGCGCTTGAATGTGTTCTGGCACATCGCCCACCAATAACAAACTGCGACCCGCTTGGTGAATGCTTTGCAACACTGGAAAGAAACGTTGCAGGCGCGTCATTTCACCCAAGTAGACCAGGTCAAATTCTTGAGCGCCAGCAAAGGCGGGTGGTTCAAAGAAAGTCGGTGCAATGCCCATGTCACGCAAACAACTGGGCACGCGACTGCTAAAGCCCATGCGTTCACGCACCCATGGGTTTTGAAACACGCGGTAGTCGGGCTGCGCTTGGGTGATGCGTTTGACCAGGTCTTTGAGCCAAGCATGCGGTGGCACCGAGCTAGAGCTATATTCGTGAATGTGAAACGCGTTTTTCAAGCGACGTTGTTCTAAGTGCGACACGCGCCCGCAAATCCACCACACCACTTGCGCATCGTTGGGCACCGTGGCGCTGGTATCGTGAATGTTTGCTTGATGACCACGCGACGCAATGAAAGCGGCATAGGCCTCGAGCTCAGGTAAATACGACGGACCGTTGCGAACAAAGTGAATCAGCATCAGCGACCTTTTTGAAGCGCGTGTTGTTGCACCACATTTTGCAATGTGTTGATCCAACCTTGTGTGAAATGGCTGATGTGATGACGCGCGACGAT
>JACCDX010973464.1_pt1 | contig 81414 bp, 94 predicted proteins | sample 7449681 | NCBI WGS metagenome assembly JACCDX01 (sample SAMN15323450, study PRJNA562643) | freshwater metagenome | isolation source: river surface water | place: USA:Blue River Watershed | collected 2017-08-18 | reverse complement strand
ATAAAGTAAACCTATTGCATCTAAAAATTCGTGAATTGTGTTTATCAAAGGTTGGAATATGTTTTGTATCCCATCTACTGAACCAATCAGCCCTTCAAACACTGAATATAATACTACTCCTACTATGTACGCTATAGCTTGAAAAGTTTCTAATAAACCTGCCAAAGCCTTAGAGTTTAGTAATTGGAAAATTACTAAGGCTCCAGTAGCTATTGCCACAAAAGATACAAACCCTCCAGATATTAATCCCATTACCATAGCCATCTCAACTAAAGTAGGGATCACTGTTGTGAATAATGCTCCTAATAAGATTGTTCCTACTTCCACCAATGCCATGACGGCATTGAAAGCTACTAATGCTCCTACTACACCCATCAATATAGCTGCAAATTTCAAAAGTGGTTCTATGGCATTAGCTAACCAATTAGTGAGTGGACTAAATACTTTAGCTACTGTATCAAAGAATCCACCCAACATCTTTAATCCATAGATGAGCATGTCTAAAAATTTAGAATAGTTATCTACTATCATATGTAAGAAAGGTTTAATTCCTTCATATATGGAGATACCTATTTCTTCCCATTGAGAATTGACCATCTTTATTTTTGCCGATAAAGATTGTGACATGATCTTATACATCTTCTCAACAGAACCTTCTGCATTATTCTTAACTTGTTCTCTTAATCTATCAAATGAAGTTGCTATAGAATTACCAGCAGCATCTACGAATTTTTGGTTTTCTTTAACCAACACAGCAGCAGTTGTCACAGGTTCTATACCGAATAACTTACGTAGAGTGCCCATCATCTTTGCATTACCGACACTGGCACCTAATTGTGATTGTTGACCATACTTCATTTCTTTAGCCAATTCGGCTTCTGACAATTCTTTTCTCTTAACAACATTACCTTTTGCATCTTTTATCAACTTTACATATTTGCCTTGTTTATCAATCAATATGTCAGTCAATCTGATGGTAGGTAGTAAACTTTTTGCTAATTGTCCTAAAATATCTTTAAAAGGAAGCATAGCTCCGGTTGCAGTATTTTCAGTTGTTACACCTAACTGTTTTAGTGCTATGGATGCTGCAAATCCTTCCTCTGCTAACTCTGATAGTCTTATGTCTTCAAATGCTATGCCTAGCTCTTTTGCTGCTTCTCTACCCATTTTCATAGGGGAAGCAAGTCTCAAAAGCATTGCTCTCAAAGAAGTACCTGCCATACTTCCTTTGATACCCACGTTGGCTAACACCATGACTGCTGTAGTTAGATCATAAACTCCTGCCTTCCCCTGTTCCATAGCTCCATACATAGCTTGGAATACAGGAGCAGCATATTTCATACCCTCAAATAAATCTCTAATCTCTAAGTTAGACTTGTTCACAGCTGTGGCTAAGATGTCCATAAACCAAGCGGAATCTTTAGCCTCTTGACGGAACGCAGTGAATAGATCTGAGAATGCAGAGGACATCAAATCAAAATCTGTGGCTGTTGCTATAGCACCTTTGATAACTGGACCTAGTGCAAACAACATTCTTTGGGCAGAATAACCAGCTAATGCAAAATTGTTTAATACTTTAGCTGTATCTGTGGCTGAAGCAATAGTAGTTCTAGCTACTCTTCTAGCTTCATTTTGTAAATTTAAAAATTCTTTTTCTGCTTCTACTGCTTTCTTAACATCTGACAAATCATCAGTGAAGGCAATAGCTTTCACTTTCTGCATAGCTTCTTCAAAAGCCATGCCTGTATCTATAACAGTAGATTTTAAAGATGAGAGTGTTTTGGAAATGATGTGGAAACCTACAACTGCTCTAGCAACTAATGACAAATTAGTAATTGTATTAGCTAGGCTGTCTACAGAGAAAGTGGCTTCTTTTGCTTCAGTGTGAACTTCTACTAAACCGTCCTTTACATTTTTAAAGGAGGCTAATGAGAAAGATTTTGCAGCAGACAAAGCCCCCATAAATAAAGAAGGGAGCTTAGATACACCTGAAATAACATCTGTGAAGGTTAAATTTCTGGCAGCTGTGGCTATAGATTTTAATAACCCCACGTAATCTGCTGCACTCATTAAGAAAAGTGACTGTACAAATGCAAATACTGCTGCTCCAGCAGTAAACATAGCTGAGGCTAAGAGTCCTAATCCTCCTAGTAATTTTAGAACACCTAGATAGGCAAACGTCAACCCATATGCTGCTCCTGTAGCAAGGGTTGAGAAGAACTGGGTTATTGGGGAGTTTGCTGCTTTGGATGCTACAGTCAAGGCAAATAAAGTGGTACTAACTGCACTAATTGTTGTTGTTAGGTTGTCAAAAGAGAAAATGCTTCTCACCACTGACATAGATACTACTGCCAATGTTTTAGCAAACTCTTGTGAGAGATTTACACTTTGCTTAGTTGTCTCATTATATTGTCTTCCAGACTGTACTACCTGAACTTGAACTGTTCCTACTTGTTTCAAATTGGTAGCATTAGTTGACAATAATTTGTTCTGTTCAAACATTTGGAGATTTGTCTTAGAAGTATTGTCTGCAATTGTTTGTAGCAGTTTATTGTTATTGTCATAACCTGTCTTCAACTTATCCAGTGTTTCTAATAGTTTCAATAAACTGTTGGACGGAGCAAGTTGATCTAGTTTTGCAAATAAATCTACTTGCTTAGACACAGAAGCACTCATGGCAGCTGAAGTCTTAGACATGTTGTCTAAAGAAGCATTCATTGCTTTAGTTTGTGCCGTACTTGATACTACTGCTCTTTCTAAGTCTTCAATGGAGACTGTTAATGCTTCTACTTGTGAATTATCTGCTACTACACTTACAACAATTTCTTCTTCGTTAGACATGGTTGGTTTCCCCTTTATTTGTCAATGGATTTCACATGTCTTATATAATAGCATACCTATTTGAAAAAAACAAAATATTTGATTATAGCATGATAGTATATATTTTTCTCGGAAAAATAGGATGTAAGGTAATAGCCTTAACTAATTCAGAATAATTTAGCCATACATTTAATACTGGTGTCAAAGAACCCTTTGGGTAAATTCAATTTGTCACCACCTGAACCTCTCTTGTATAGTTTCCCATCACTATCTACCTTTATGAGATGGAAACTATCTTCAGTTATGAAAGAGATGCCTACTTGATCTGGTTTCAAAATTTCATCTTTCACTGATATACGTATCTGGTAAATGATGTATTCACTATTGGTTTCAACCCATAGATGGACTCCTTCATTTATTTTCTGAACTAGATATTCTGTGAGTCTCACTTGTGAAGGTGGGGACAGAAATATCTCAGGATTCTCAATGTAAACAGATTTCCCTGGAGGTACTTTTGATAATTTATAAATCAAAGGGAACAGTGTATCCCATGACTTTGTGCTAGGGAAAGGTTTTCTGACACCTAATATAGCCTTTACTGTCTCACAAAGTGACATGTATTCTTCATCTGTTTCTGACGGTAGATTATCTACATCTTCATCATCTGTACCAAGACAATAATCTGGGTATGTAGAGGTACTTCGTTTTGATTTACCGGAACAATTATCTCCTGTGATTACGTGTATGAGTCCTTGAATATCTTCTTGTTGATTTGATGTTTTTGAAATTATCATGGTAGGGTTTCTCCTTGCAGTTGTGTATAGGATACTTCGTATCTTCGAACTCAATATTAATTTCGTCAATTTTATCTGTTAGTGGGTAACGGAATTCCTCCCACATCATTTGTCCCATCAGAATGAGATCTGCTTTTGAAAAATCATGTATAGAAGGTTCTTCTGTTGTTCCAATAACTTTCTTGTCTTCTTCTGTCATGTTGGTTTCCTGCTTGTTATTTAAATTGTTTGTAATGGTCAGTGAATAAGTAATTTATTCGTGGTAAACTATTCCATATTATAAAAGGACACCTTATGGAAAATATAATTCAACAACCAAAACAATTCATAGCAACACCTTATTGGGCTATAAGTCCTCTAAAAAAGGGAATGATGAGAGAGATACCTAGTTATTCTCCACATGTGCAATTCAGAAGACATAGAGTACAATTGGCTTTTTATAATAGCATCACTAGATTCACTATAGCTGCTGCTGGCAGACGGGGAGGTAAATCTGAAATTGCTTTACGTAGATTGTATGAAAGAATGCTTTTTCTCCCAAAGAATGCAAACGTCAGAAACTTTTTCATATCTGCCCCCACTAGAGATCAAGTTAAACGTATCTATTGGGACAAATTAAAAAGATTGGTTCCGACATTTTTAGTAAAAGATATAAATGAATCTGAACTGAAAATTACTCTGAAGGGTCATGGAGCCACTGTATACCTCCTTGGTTTGGATAGACCTCAACGGTTTGAAGGGACATCTTTTGTTGGTGGGATCATTGATGAATTTGGAAATATTAAACCTGAAGCATGGAATGCTAACGTCCGTCCTGCATTAGAAGATACTCGTGGATATGCTGATATATTAGGAGTACCTGAAATGGGAGGTATACATTACCAGGAACTATTCGAAAGAGCTCTGGCTGATACTACTGGAACATGGTCTGCTTATACATGGGCTAGTTCTACTATCTTAGATCCAGACATCATTGCTGCTGCTAAAAGAGATTTGGATGAAGAAACTTTCAATCGTGAATATGGAGGACAGTTTATTAAAGCAGGGAATATTGCATACTATGCATACAGTAAACAAAATGTTGCATCTGTATCTCTAAGATATTTTCCAGAGCTTCCCTTAGATGTGAGTTTTGACTTTAACGTAGAACCTAGTGTATGTGTCATATGCCAAACGCATCCAGATAAAACCACTTGGGTGCTTGATGAAATATATATCCAAAAGCAAGGTAACACTGCTAAACTTATGGATGCTTTTACAAAGAAGTATCAACCATTAGGTGTTAGAACAATCCGTATATTCGGAGATATGACTGGTATGAATAGACATACTTCTCAGACAGAGGGTCATGACTATGATTTAATTGGTGCAGCACTTGATGCTAAAATGCCACTGACTAAAGTTATCATGCCGTATAGAAAAGCAAATCCTCTTGAAATGAGCCGTATCATCACTGTTAATAGCAGATTGAAGAGTTACAGAGGAGATATTAAATTACTAATATCTCCACACTGTAAATATCTGATCAGGGATTTAGATAATGTACAGAGAAAGCCTTCTGGGGAATTAGATAAAGGTTACTCCCCAGATCTCACCCATATATCAGATGCTTTAGGTTATTACCTCCATGAACTGTTCGGTGATACAGTAAACACAGCATTATTGAGAAACAGTTATGTAGCAGATGCCTACATGTGAACATTTCTCAGTTTAGTATTTTTAAACAGGTTTGGAGGCAAAGATTTGATTTGGTTATGACGACAATGTAATGCATCTAAATTAGTCAACCGTGAAAGATCTGTTGGTAATTCTGACAAATTATTGGAGACAACATATAGACCTTCGAGATCATGTAGCTCACATATACTGTCGGGTAATTTAACTATGGAATTTCTAGAAAGGTCTAGAGATTTAAGTCTGGTTAGGTATCCTATTTCTTCAGGGATGTTGCGTAGATAATTGTTTCTTACGCTTAAATGTACCAATGATTTCACATTGCATAATTCTAATGGGATTTCTGATATTAAATTGCAATCTGCAATTAATGAACTTAAAGCAGTCATCTGTCCAATTTCAGAAGGTAACTCCTGAATGACGTTGTTGTCTATACCTAGGATTTCTAAGGATGATAGGTTTCCTAGACTAGCTGGTAACTTTGATATGGCATTTGTACTTATATATAAATTCTCCAGAGATTGTAATTTTCCGATGTTGTTTGGTAATTCTGTGAGATGATTTCCGTCCAAGAACACGTGAGTCAGACTCGTCATATCACAAAATTCATCTGGTAAACTCATCAACTTATTATTGGATACTCTAAATGTTCTTAATTTTACTAACTGTCCAATCTCTTTAGGCAGACCATTTAATAAATTATACTGCATCTTTAATATCCGTAATCTCTCTAACCCACCAATTTCTGTAGGGATAGTTTTGATGTCATTTGCAGCTAGATCAATCTCTACGAGTTTCTTGAGCTCACAAATTTCTGGAGTTATGCTAGTCAAACCCGTTTCTTGTAATTCTAACAGTGCCAATCTATTCAGATTTTTTATTTCAGGAGGTATTTGTGCAAAATCATTATTACTGGCACATAACTCTACTAGCTCAGTCAAGGAACATATTTCTATCGGGAATGAAGGGAGATCACAATTATGCATTGACAAATACGTCAAGGATGACAGATTTTGTATCTCTGTAGGTAACTTAATACCTTCACATCGTGAAATGTCTAATTCTATTAGATTGGTCAATTTCCCTATATCTGGAGGCAATCTTTTTACTCTAGTGGAACTCATGTTAAGATATACTAACTTTCCCAACTCTCCTATTGAGTGAGGTATTTCATCTACATATGTATTAGACAAATCAAGTCGTCTCAAACTTGATAATTTCCCAATATTAAATGGAAGGGTATAGAGACTGGAACTACTCAGAGTCAGAATCCTTAAATTCCCCAAATCCAGCACCCCATTTGGTAATATATTGATCTTACATTCACTTAGGCATAAGTTATATAAGTCTTTCAATAAGCCTATTTCATCAGGAAGTTCTCTCATAGTATTCCCACCAAGAGATAAATTCTTTAAATTTGATAAGTTACCGATCTTTGGAGAAATTTCTGATATGTTGTTGTCCCCTAAATGTAGGGCTGTCATATTTTTAATCTCATATATCTCTTCTGGTATATAACCTATGCTGTTGCTATCAGCATTTAATACTGCTAGAGCAGTTAAATTATCCATGTTAGAGGGTAATTCTTCGATCCTATTGGAAGATACATCCAGTAATTTTAGATTAGACAAATTTGTCAGGGATTGTGGAATAACTTGAATCCTATTGTGATTCAAACATAAATGCATCAACTTACTTAGGTTCCCGATATTTGAAGGTATGTCTTGAATATGATTTCTACTTGCATCAAGGAACATCAAACCTGACATATTACATACTTCATCTGGGAGCTTAGATAATTGTAGGGAGGAAATCTTCAACTCTCTTAGATTTTGCAAAGTAAATAATTCTAGTGGAAGTTTCTCTATTGGGTTCTGGTCTATAACGAGACATTCTAATTTTGTCAGATTGCCTATTTCTGAGGGAATTTCTGTTATACTGTTATTTCCGATATACAAATCCTTCAATTCGGTAAGTTCACATAACTCAGGAGGAATTTTTCCTATATTGTTATCTCTTAAGCATAGAGATCTGAGATTTTTTAAATCTTTGATCCATGAGGGTATACTTGTTATGCCACAATTCATAATCATTAGATCACTTAGTTGTGGCATTTGTAGAATGATTTCAGGAATTTCACCTAAATATACATTTGACAAATATATACTTGTAGATTTTTCTTCTATTTCTGATTGAATTATAGCTAATGCTTCTTCTTTATTGTTCATGGTAGTTTCCTTAATGATGAGATAATGCAATACTACAATCAAAAAGGGACTGGATAGACAGTCCCTTGTCCCATATTACTAATCGTCATATACTCGAACTAAGATGGCTATCTCCCATAGATCTTTAGTAGATACCATGTCAGCCAAGTCACTCCCAGACTTTGCTGATATACTGATTTTGCTCCGTAATTGATTTATGAATTCCTCATCTTTAGCAGAAAAATCTCCTTGCAGTTCTCCTCTGTACGAATGAAAGATCTTCCCATTATAATCTTCAAAAGAACCATCCATTATGACTGATAATATTTCTAAATATTCAGGATGGAAAGGGTCTGTAGTAACACATTCAGTGATTACCAGGGTTTTGGTGTTAGGATTTAACATGGTAATATTTCTCCATTAATGTCTGTAGGGATAGTTCGGTGAGTAAATGATGTCTTGTGGTTGTGTTAATAACGGGTGTCTAGTTTTATGGTATGGGAGAGGTACTCCTCTGTGATCCATATCACATTTCTGATGTCTCTTCCAATATTGTTTAGTAACCATATCTACATCTGTAGCGTAATATCCGTTACTTTCCCCGTACCATCTGACTGTTACAGATCCTTTTATTGTTGCATATTTATAGAATGTCCATTCATAACTTTCACCATGTTTGGCAAACCCTTTACCTGGAGCATCACTAATTACTTCTGCTTCTAAAATAGGAGAATTTATCAAATCCCGAAGATCTCCACAGATGTCAATTATTTCTACCAAATAACTATCTTCATCATATGGACAGAATACTACTCCTTCTAAATCACTAGTATGAAAAATCATAACGTCAAACCCTTCATCATGACCGTCATCATAGTATCTGTGAATACTCACATCTTGATATACCTTTCCCAACATTTCTCTCTGGATAATCTCATTATTTATGCTCATAATATATCTCCTTTGTACTCATTCTTCATATCTCTGTGATCTCCACCATTTTCTATCTAGATTTCGACTTGATGGAGGGTTATCCATTACAGTCTGATGGAATTCTATATAGATTTCATCTAGTACCTTTCCTAACTGATCCCTAGATATTTTATCTGCCCAATAGAAACTTACTTCTCTCAATACATCTTCTATGATGTATGGCATTTCTTTCAATTCCCTATTTATATCTTCTTCTATCACAGTATCCTCCGTATTGTGAGATCTACATACCAAACATCAATATGTAGACCTATCATCTCAGGTCAGTCTGTCAGCATCAGAGTAATTCGTAGATTATTGCTACCTTATCATAATCTTTTGATGCAATCACTTCACTTGCTTCTGTCCCAGACTTCCATTCATGAACAAAACTCCCTTCGTCGTCATAGATCATGTTATTGTGTAACAATTCTTTTTCTTTCTTGTATTCTTCTGAGTCTTTTTCATAGTAGCAATTGATAATAATATCGTCATAACGGGTCATGTCTGTATCAAAAATTCTTGCTAATATGCCTGAGTTTTGTACTGAAAAGATAACTAATGTCTTAGTCATGGTATTCTCCTAGTTGGATGTATTTACGTCTGAGCTGTAATAAGAATGTATGGAAAGGCTTGTCAAAACACGTCTTGAATTTCGGATCTTTTTCTATACGAAGATATTCGAGACAGTGTTCATTATATACATACTGAACTATTAAAATTGAAACAAATAGGCTGATGTCATTATATTTGCCTGTCTGTTTTGCATACTCTATTGCTGTCTGGACGAATTCTAGATATTGAGAATTATCTATTTGTAAATTAAAGGCATCAAAATATTCCCACTCAATTGCGTCAGGTGGATCTTGACTTGGGATTTCCTCTCTTACATCCCAAGGTATCCATTTACCCCTAAACATCTTCACTCTCCGCTGAGGAATCTTCTTCATTACTGACATACATACAAGCATTTAAACCGTCAGGGTTAATCTTTGCCTTCTTCAATAATTCTGGTAAACCGGAATTAAATTTCGAAAAATCCAATACATAGGCTTCCGTTCCAGAGAGTGCAAGGGGAACCTTTTTCATAAATTTATCTATGAATTCACTTCCCAAAAGATTAATCAGGTTCCCTCCTACATAATCAACAGTCTCAAATTCTACATCGTTGAGTTTCGTCCAATCACCTTCTGCAAAAGTAGTAAGTATAGTGCCTCCTGTAGGGAAATTTATGACTATTAAAGTCTTCACTACTTTCTTTTCAGGGAATTCTTCTTCATAATCTTGGATGAAATACCGTATAGAGTCTTTCATCAAGGATCTGGAATAACTATCATATTTGATTACTGGGAGTTTTCTTTCTAGGCAATTCATCATGACCTCTTCAATCTTATCTACTGCATAGTTATAACCTCCCGTATATAACCAATCTTTCACCTCTTTATATCTCACTTCTCCGTATCTACTGAATACTTTCTCTTCGTTCTCTTCACCTTTAGTATGGGATGCATGATCATTGATGTACATACAAGACCCATCTTCATTATGTCGGGTGGGACATGTATAGATGTTAAACATTCCTTCATATCTTACGTATGACATATTATCCTCCAATTGAAGTAACACTGCTTCTACTATTCAGTTCTTTAAGATACTCATCATAATCTAGTATTTGTAATGCTTCATTACCATATATGACATCTTCGTCGTAATACATGGGACAATAACCTCCGTAGCTAACTGAAAGACCCTTCTTTGCTTTCCTCTGGTACAGCTTTATTGTATTTATGAGATGTTTATTACTCATATCTTTCAGAGCTATACTTTCTCCATTCTTCATTTTATGTAATTTCTTACCATCCTCGATATGAAACATTTCTCCTCCGTAATTAAGTAGCTAAAATACTACCACTTTGTCCTCAAACATCTTAAGAAGGACTGACGGTAGTATTCCAAAACTCCCAGAACCATCAGGAGTTGACGAATTTACTACAAAGATAATAGATCCGTCAACTTCTTGGTATGTATGAATGAAATACGTTTGACCTCTTCGTCCTCCATCTATCTTAAGAGCATATACTTCCACCATTTCGGATAGATATTCTAAATCTTCATACTCTGTCACATCTGACCATGAACATTCATCTGTTAAGGTCTCCTGCCGAGGTTTCACTTTCAAGAAACCATAATTTTGTAATATGTTCAGATTATATAGGCTGCTATTGAATTTCAAAGAGGTCTCCATTGATAATCTGCCCCTACTAATTTATCATTCATAAATTGAACGAAAGTCATGAAATTCTTCAGAGCTTTGAGGAATTGTTCATCATTAATCAATGATAATTCTCTATCTGCAATTAATTCTGCAATGACAGATGGATTATGAGTATAATGATATTTTCGTTTGTCTGTTTTCCCATCTTCATTAGTATCATTTACGAAAAAGAGATGATAAATCTTATCCATTAAATCTTTATCGTCCATCTCTTTATTATTCCAGTCCTCTAACCAACTGAGTACTGCCCACATGTGTTCATCCATGACTGCTGATATTTCTGAATAAAAACTGATCGTATTCTCTACATATTTTTCGTACATATCTTCTGTAATATGTTCTCGAAGGATCTTGTTATTGAATGCTTCAAGAAAATTCTTAGATTTTAATAATCTCTGGGAGAAACGTTTCTTCTGTTTCTCAAAAACTTCTGGAGGTATGGTGTGCATTGTTCATCCTTATTTCACTAGATATTTTCGTATACTATGATTGTTACATACGGATCTTTGGAATTGTTCATTAAGTCTGCCAGATCTGAAAAATGTTTCCATGTGGTGTGGATCGGGAAGATTATCTCGTCTCTCACGTAATAAATCTTATTAAACATTTCTAAATCCAACGGACAGGCTGTTTTAGACCATTCTTCATAATCTAAAGTATTGATTGAAGTATTGTGTAAATGAGACCAATCCTCATCAACCATTAAACATGTAAAGATAGAGTCTATCCATCTACTTCCGTGCATATACCGGTATTTTAAAACGAGTGTCTTCTTTGTTTCTGTGACTTGATTTTGCATGGCAGGAATCCTCTTAAAGTTAGAGAGTATTGTGATAATGCAGATTTAAAAACGACTTAGACTGGTTCATGATTTTACCTACAACTTGTTGTTGGAACATTTTACGTATTTTTGTGGAGGAGGTCTTTTTGGATGTGAATTTCTTTTCTGTTAGACATGCAAGTAACACTTTCTCGATGGGGAAATCTTTTGTAACCCCATCCATCTCTATTGTAACATTTGATACAAATGGTAAATTAAAAGATTTTGAGAAATCTCTATGTTCAATCACCAATTGATATACCACATAATCTCCTACATATAAACAATCATCTTGTAATGTTGCATATGCTACATTGTCTTCATACAGGAATGAAATTGGCATGTAATTCTGTGTCATAGTTAATCTCCTCATATTAAATTGAATGTACATCTCTGATCAAAAGCCTTCTAATTTTTATAGAAGGCTTATCACTTCATTAACCTTTCTTCAAAAAGTCTGGGTATAGTTCAATCACTTTACCAGGGATCATCTTCATGAGTGTAGAGAAGTTGATAATCACTTCCCCTCTATGTTTACGAATCACTGGATATACAGCTTCTTGGACTAAGAACTTGTACAATGATCCAATAAGTCTTTCTTTCTTAGCCTTAGAAGGTATACGATCATCGCTATCAATCTCACGTAAAATCTTCTCGATTTCATAAATAGTGATATGATCTAATAAGAGTTTTACTAAATCAGAAGGGACTGGTGTATTTTCAGAAACTTTTTTGTCTTTTCCGTGACGAAAAACATCTAACACTAATTTATACCAAGCAGTACGTCCGTGATCATTTTTAGTATAGTCATATTTCTTGATCACAATTCCTTCTCCAAATTTCTCAGGGTCTTGGAGAAATTTATGATTAGATTCTGCAATTTTAAGATAGTCTTCTTTTGTATATTGAGCCTCTACAGGTTCTACTAATGGTTCAATATAATCTAAATCATACTGCTTACATACTTTTGAATATTCATCATAGTGGACATAAGATCCGTCTTCTCTCACAATATCAAAGATCATGAATTTATTTTTATACTCATCAGCATATTTGACAGTTCCTCCATTCATAAGGAACTCCCCATATACATTACTCTCTGGGAACACATCTTTCAGCATCTGATGTACTCTGTCTCCGATTCTAGAACCTTTCCCATGATTTCCAATAAAGCTATAATTATCTTTAGGGGATGTGATTTCTAAATTTCTAGATCCGAATCCTAGAGTCCCGTCAAGTTTGTCAAACATCTGGCAATTACATCCATCCAGTTTAGGGAATATATGAATCACTCCTTTAGAATAGATGCCATCTTCGGCATCTTCATAGGCTTCCAAAATATTCAAGATGTGTTGATATTTTCTAAATTGCATATGTTATTCTCCTCTAATTTGTTACTGATACTGATAGATCTTTATAGTACATCCATGTACCCTAAACTTCCTTTGTTGATACTAAAAACTATTACAGATGAAACTCTACCTTGTAAATTACTTCTGGGACATTTTCTGGTCGTTCCCAGAAAATGCCAACTCTAAACGTCTTTCTCAGATATTCCACGTCCATGTGATTTTTCATCCAATCCTGAGTTGCACTCCATGAGTCTCCGAACACTTGTTTGGTGGCTTCGTTGATGTAACATTCTTCATCATGTAGATAAGTTACAAAAGGAAATTCCCATGAGTTAATCAGCCGTTCTATTTTATCTGCCAAGTGTTCAAAAGGATCCTCTTCATCCTCTTCAATGGCAAACAACATTACCATACCATCAAAAACTTGTTCTGTAGGATAATTCTTAATTACTTCTGCAATACTACCTCTGAGATCTTTATTCATTGTATTATCTCCTTGTGTAAAACGTATTTGAACCCTGTCTTGAATTTATAAATGTCGTTTGAAAATCTAATGATTTTTTTGTTAGTGAGGAATCCTCCATTGTCAATGAGAGATGCAATCACAATTGCCTTAGATGTTGCTTTTGAATACATATTAGCACATTCTCTTTTAGGTAATAACTCTTTTAGGAAAACCTTCCATTCGGAAATTGATCTAGGATTCCCTATACCATTTTTCCCTCTACCAATACGTGGGGTTACTCCAATCTTCACTGTTGGAAATTCTGATCGTCCTAATGCCTCCACTATGTCCTTCAAATCTCTATTACCGTGATGGTTCTTTGTTATACTAAATTTAACCTCTCCTTCGTACATGTCTGCCTGGCTATATACAACACAGACGGAATCACTCCAGATCCCTAGACATAGCATGAGATTAGCAAGTATTTCTCCTGTTAAGTTCTCTACAGGGAATATTTTAGCTAACGTCACCTGTGTATTGCCCATCATAATGGTATCAGATATTAATACTCTATCAATTTCTGAAATTGATTTAAAAGAATCTCTAATCCTATATGCCTCTGCCATCATGTCTAAAAAGGCAGTTCCTGCACTATGTCTTGTTATGTGTTGTGGATCAACATATCCAGATCCTACACTGACTATCAAGAATTGTTTTTTATTACAATTGGGTATCATGCTCTTTCTCTTGATACCCATTACTCCGTTTACGAAAATAGGGTTCAATCTTGCAATTATTGATCTCCCTCTATGTGGTATATTTGAATACAGTACCTCTGTAAATTTCTCATTTACTAAACGAGTTTCGAAATGTCCTATTTCATATTCGTCTCCATCTTCTTCATCAAACTCATATTCTGAACAATCAGTAGTTGTTGCTGACTTTATCTTTTTCTCTACGAAATTCTCCATCACGTTCCACACATAATCTTCTACTACATTGACATCTACAAATCTTCTCATGTCTTTGATTATATCCAAATTCCAAGGTAAGACATGTATAAAATTATTATCGGATTCTATAGCCAAAAACCATTCTGGGATGTATATATCATCTCCTTGAGATAGACGTTTAATTACTGATACACTTACTACAGTGCTTTCTTCCATGATGGAAAGGTCTCTCCCAACAGATACATTCCAAACAGGAGAGCTTTTATCATATGTTTTGTGCATTATACTATGATTTTTTTGTGTGATATGGGTAAGGTATCCTGACTCCCCTCTTTCTAGAATCTGATATAGTATCTTTAACATCCATTCTACACCTAAAGGATGTGCTAGAGACTGATCAGAATAGCTGATTTTAAATACTATATTTCCTTCACCATTTTCTATTTTCTGATGATACATTTGATTCTCCTTTTGTTATGGTTTATCTTTCATGTCTTGAACCATCCCATCCAGCATTCTTTGAAATACAGCAGATAGCTTTTGTACTGTTCTATTTTCAGATTGTAGATGAAGATATACTGATAGAGCTACACAAGCATCATATAGTGGATGATGAGTAGATAATTCTCTAATCTGAGGGAATTTATCATTTGCACAAATGTTCTTTTTAGTGACGTAATTGTCAGTTGAAGTAGGATCTTCCCCAACCTGATGTAACATTGCACCAACGTCAATAAGTGGATATGGTTGATCCCATTCACCAATCAGATTCAGTTCTCTCATTTTTAAGAACATTGATGATTCGACAGGGTGGGGAATGTGGGCTATCACTACAGAATAATTTTTATGTTTCAGATACCATTTAGAGAAATCCTCTAATAGAGCATTAGATGATTCAAAAATATTGTCTATAGGACGTATTGCAGGCACTACATGTTGATCTACCCATTCAGTGCAGCAACTTAAATCCTTAACTCTACCTAAATAAACATCTATCACTTCATGTTTAAAAAATTCAGGGGTGACATTGTATAATACTGCACCTATTGCTAATGGAGTATCTCCCATCATGATTCCTCCACATTCAACATCAACTGATAAAATCAAATCTTTAGACATATTTGTCATGATAATGAGCCTCTGTTAGTGTTCATCTTTTTCCACATCTTTGAGATGATGGCAGGAATAATATTGATGATTGCCCCAAATAAACCATGTCTCGTATTTTTCTTGGTTGCGTTTTGTTGCGCTATTTTTAATACAATTGTACCAATGTCTGCTTTTTCTACATCACTCAATCGGTCAAATCTATTGCCACTATTACCTTCAATCCCTTCAATTATCAGACCTTGCCAACCTTGCACATCATGCTTTATTTTTGCAACAGGGTATCCATTTACTACCATGTCCTTATACACAATCCATGCATCATCACATGTTTCTCCATAATCTCCTGCATAAAAACATTCAGATGTACTCTGAATCATTATAGTCCCCTTATCATTATTCATCTTTATTGCCGTAAGAAGTGCCTTGAGCATATCCATCAGAATATCCCTTTTCATACTGTTCATCATCTGCAAATTTCCATTGTCCTTTACATTCATCATAACCATCTTTCTTACCTTCAACGTAACCGTCACCTTTCCCTTCCCTGTAGGCTTCATTAATCTTTTCCTCTGACTCTTCTTTACATTTGCCACAAGGTTCTACTTCTATACAAGGCATAGATCTACCCTTGGTTCTGGACACTGTTATTTTATTACATATGCCTGCTCCACATTCGGCACAGAATGCTTCAAAATACAAAGTATAAGTTTCACCTCCATTATTCTCATCCATATCCTCTAATCGTATATTTGTGAATTCAGGCATAGTAAAAATCCTCCTTATTATTTAAGTGTAACTCTGAAAATGTATGTAGTGGTTGCCAATTAACTGTAATCATATAATCAAACCTCCACTTTCAGATTTATAATCTTGAACCTTCTATTCTTAATGATCTCATAAATTTCACCTTCCCCAATATTTTCTTTTAGAGCGTTTAGTGGTATATTATCAGCATTTAAGAATGTTAGATAATCTCTAATAGTACGTACAGGGAAAGCAAATTCTATAGGCTTTGTCTTTTCTTCAATAATCTTCTTTGGAATTGCCAATGCATTCTTGTAAGGAGATAGAATTTTATCAAAGATTATTTTTAACTCTTCATCAGTATATTGGACTGATGACTGGAACTCAATAATGAAGTCTCCCTCTGAATAATTAACCTTATAGGACATATTGTGCACGCCGATTTGTATGGAAATAATGAAACACATCAAGAGTTTGAGCTCTTTAAACAGAAAAATAAAGTGTTGGATGTAGCATCTGACATTCTTTATTTCAATCTGTTGCAGAGGCAAAAAAAGCAAGCATCTCTGGATGCCTCTCCTAAAAATACTGTTAAAAGTTCTCTTAACCATCTAGTGCCGTCTAGGTCTAAGAAGAATGCCAATCCTGTATTGTTAGATGGTAATACAGGGGAGCCGATATTTGAAACCTTATCTGAAGAAGTTGAGAACGGGAAACTTAAATTGGTCATTCAAGAAGTAGTACCTGAAGACCATTTAACTGATATATTGGATATTGTCAATGCAATAACCAGATTAGAATCTCTAAGAAGTAAGATAAATCCTGTAGATGATAACCTAGTTATTGAAGAATATATTAATCAATTGACTTCAAGCATAAACGTCATGACTGAAGAACAAGTGAAGAATATCAAACATGCTGACGAACAATAGCATCAATCAATTTCTATTGAGGATGCTCCCAAAAATACGTCATGAAGACTATTGAATCGTTTACTTTTATAACTAGGGACACCATCTTCGATAAGCCTGTAAGGGATTGGATCGAGATGCTGAGAGTCTATAGTGAATGTTTTACATTTCTGGGATTCCTTTCCTATCACATTAAAAGAGAACGGTAGTTTAATTCCTACTAACTCATATCTCCATTCCCTCTTTAAAGGGTTCAGATCATCTATCTGTGTATACTTCCATTCTACAAACCCTATCATAGATTTTGATTCTGTATTTGCAGAGCCTACTTTATGGGTATGGATAGAAAGAAGGTATCTATCTATCATGAATCTCTCACTTTCTGCTTCAATAATAGGCAATATATTGTTGAATTGTAAGCTATATGATATAGCCGACTGTTGTGTATGGAAGAGAGCAATTGACTTTCCACAATCCCATGAAGCCATTCGTACTATGAACATGTCTCTGAAGATTTCCATGTTGTGTTTATTCCTCTGGATGTTTCATTTCTTCATCTCTGAAATACAAATGCTTCTTTTTACTTCTTCTAAGATTTGTTTATTTTTCAATGGGAATAGTGGATTGTAGTTCTCCAGAGTCACTATTACATAGGAAGAGTCACTCTCTGAGAAATATTTACAAAACTCTTTACGTTTCACTGGAAAGATTATTCTGTGGGCTTCTCCTACGGTTGAATGGGTACTGTTCTCTCTAGTATCTGGTAGATCATAACAAAACTTTGTGCAACAACTCTCCTTATAGTTTGCACAATTAGTACATATCTTCTTAATTTCTTTTTCTTCATTCATGTAATGCCTCCTCATACATCAAAAAGAATCTATCTTGCCTTAGCATAATCAATGGTTCATTATATATTTCTATATAATTTATGTCCCAACCATCCACATCAATATGCTTCAAATCAAATGTAGGCAAGAATTTTATTGTAAGACCAAGACATCCCTCAAGCCTTATCTTAAAAAACTCTTCCTCAGTTATGCAAATAACCATCTGTTTTCTTGCTGGCTTAAATACTAACATGGGTTTCTGTCTATCCGAAGAGTTATCTAAGGCTTGTTTCCAGAAAGACATTGTAAGTTTCTTGACGTTCTTACATTCTATTGCATACGGGAATTTTCTTATAGCAGCCTCTGATAATTGAATATCTACCCCAGCCTGTCCCATTGCAGTAGATCTAACGTCATTCAAAGTCAAATCTGAAAAGTGTGACAGTATTTCATCTCTCATCAACTTCTGCAAATTTCTACCTTTCGTCTTACAATATCTTACATTGGACATTTATAAGATTCCTTTCAATATCTCTTCTGGAGAAGGACGAACTACATCTTGTTTGAATTTTGTACGTCCTGATCTATATTGAGTAGACTGTACTTCAAATCTATTGAGTTGAGTAGAGTCTGTATAATAAGATGACATCCAGTCCATAATAGGGCTCTTACTATTGACTTTTTCCATTAAGCCAGCCCCTTGTTTAGCTAGATCAATCAAATATCTAAAGTGTCCCATGTATTCATTTTTAGAGAAATCACCAAACATCTTTTCTCCATTGAAAAAGATATTGTCAGCAGCTGCTTCTTCTAAGACAACTGCTTCATCAAACACTTGTAAGGCTTGTTTTTTCAACTCCGGTGTGATGTATTGGGGATATTCTTGTACTAATTGTGCAATACACATTTTGGTGTTTTTAGCATGTAAGAATTCATCTCTCATAATATACCGAAAGATAGAATCAGTCCCCATCATTTTACGTTCATGGATTCGGATGTTGAAGAAGATAGTAAACCCAGCAGGGAAATAACAATATTCAAAAACTAAATAAGCCATCATACCAAGATATAGATTCTCTACAGCTGACCGAATGATGTCAGCGTCTTCCTTGGACGTTAAAGTTTTAACATCAATAAGACCTGTATTGGCACGAAAAATATCTCTGGCATAATCAATATTCCAGTTCAATTTATTTCGGAACTCAGGTACATTATGTGTAAGCAAGAGCAATTCTTCGATTTCATCCCCAGTTAGATGTAAATGTTCTAACATATACCGATATGATTGTGTATGGATCCCTTCTTCTTCCATTTGACGAGTGAGGAACAACATCAACTCACAAGAAGATACTGCTTGAGAAGCCATTTGCATCAAGTATGTTGGTACTAAAATATCAGATGCCGTCAAATAAGATAACATCATCTCATAAGCACGTCTCATATGCTCTGGGAGTGTCTGGTGTTGTTCAGCATCCGTATCCATAAGAATCTCTTCAGGAATCCAGTGATTGGATCGTGCCTTTGCAGTTAAATCCTTCCACTCTGGAAATACTACTGGGTAAATTAATTTGGCATTCCCTTCAGTCCCGAAAAACATTTTTCTGTTCACTCCACCTTTTTTCATTTCTGTGTTGTAACTGAGTGAGTTAATGATGATGCCAGAGTTATTGTGCTTTTGCATTTATTTTTCCTTTTTTATCTGTTCGAATGCTTCTTTTATTACGCCTCTTTCAGCTCTATTGCTGTAACCTTCGTCTGTTGTTCGTATTATGTAATATCCCTTTTCAGTGACTCTTACAACTATGCCTAACGGTTTATGATACCAGTGTGGTAATCCAGGATTAGAATACCCTCCGTGTTCTATTAACCCAGAATAATCTACTCCACTGGTAACAAACATTTTCAGATTGCCTTTCACTTTCCTATATGGTTCTATATGTGCTTCCATATTTAAATCTGAACCATCATTGAACTCTGGAGCATTTAAAGATACTGATATTGAACTTGCCAACCTTCCAGAATCTACAGGGCATAGTTCTACTGCTCTTTTACCTATCTTTACTGCCGTATCATAAGCCTTTTTGTTGTTAGTATGTTTAATGGACTCTAGTTTATTTACTACTTTCCCAAAGAATTTTAGAGCCATTATTTCTTTACCTTACCCTTTAATTCAGCCCATCCCAACTGTTTCACGTCCACTATTTCACCTCTACTGTTATATCTAGTCTTTATCACATCTGTAATATCTATCTTTCCAGAATGAATTGCACTTCCTAAATTCTTTCCGAACATTCTCTGCAACTCTTCTTCACTCGTTTTAAATCTCTCTTTTATACTAGGAGGTGAGGTTTTTACTTCGGATGCAAAGTATGTGTAATAACATCTACAGCTACCATGTTGGGGCAGATATATTCCTCCCCCTGCTAAATATACTGAACCGTCATAAGTACTGCATCTCGGACAAGTGTTTTCAAAAGTGGCATTATATCTTTTGTACTTCATCACCTTTTTATTTACCGAGGCAATCTTGGATTCAGTATAATTCATAGCTCCTTGATTGGTAGTTATCATGATTGTTTGAGTAGCTCTGGTAGAAGTGTTTAGTTTATCGTTGAGCTGCTCTTTATATGATTTTTTAGTAGACATGTTCAGTGAAGATATTAAAGCTGTATTGACGGTAGTCAGCATACTCTGCCTAAGATTTCGTAGGGCTGCCTCTACAGTAGTACTTCCTCCTAACACTACTTTACTTAATAACTGATTTGCTCCTAATTCCTTCGCTATTTCATATCCTCTGTCTGAATATAATGAAGCTATTGATGCAGAAGATTGTAATGCATCAGCTATTATAGATTCTCTGATCTGTTCATAACTGTCCATTACTATGATCTTATTTGCCCTGACCAGGGAGTTATAACTTTGATTACCCACTCTCAGGGTAGACGGGTTATCTACGATGTCAGAATAAGTTCTCATCAAATCTGTCTTCATTCTTTGTAATATCTTCACAAGTTCTGAAGTATCTGAGTTTACATGAGCCTCTAATCTGAAATCCACCATCTCATCTTCAGTTATTATATCTATCTGGTCAGTCATTTATTTGTCCTTTTAGTTAATGAACAATGTTGTTATAATCTTCATCATCTTCGTAATCATCTTCTTCCTCATCTTCGTCGTCTTTCATATAACGGAACTCATCTATCAAAAATTCATGATAACTTTCAAACAGATCATTCTCAACATCCTCTACAGTTTCTATAGCCAGATCTTGCAATGCTCTAAGGGCTTCTTCTAAGTCTCTGTCATGTACGAAATTATACATCAATTTCCGTAATTCATCTTGAGAGAAATTATCGTATTTAATTCTATCTGATATTACATCCCATTTTGTATCATCCAATTCAAAATCATATAAGGATACTCCCTCACCCAGTTCATCACTATGCCCATTGTCTGGAATTACTATGAGTACTTTTTCAGGTGGTTCTACAGGTTCTAACTGTACGTTGAGACCTGTCTTTTTGGACACAGCTTCCAGAATATTTGATAACACTGACAACAAGGATCTAGTAGGAATCAAAATGTCAATTGTTGTGATAACTTCCCATAATACGTCCTTAACGCTGTCATAGATAGCATGATCGTTATACAAAATATCGTCTACTGCTTGTAATTGGTCATCTGTTAGAGAGTAAGGTACAGGGTAAATGAATGTCCATTTGTTGTCTACTACATGTTGTGTATCGTGTGGAATATCTTTCCATTTTTTAAAATAAATCGTAGTTGTATTCATCTCATTCTCCAATCTCGGCAGGTAATAAATTGTCCAGCAGATCATATTTATGACCTATACATAACTTAATAACTTCACAGAGGTCATAAGTTCCTAAAAGGAATGAGCCATAAAGGTCAAGGAACTCATCCATTTCATAGGTGTCTTCAAGGAACTTACTCATCACCATATCTACACACTCTTCTGGTACAGAGTTAGAATCATAATCCTCAATTACATTATGAATGATCCCCATTCCATACAAATCATCAGATAAGTTTTTCCGATCATGTTCTTCTACTATCATAAGAACAGTTGCTCCTACCGGATGACTATCTAAGATCAGCTCTTCTGATTCATTAACGGAAGCCTTTTTCAGGATTTTTACTTTATATCCTACCAAGAATCTTGCAAATTCCTCAATGTCTAATTTATTTACTAGAAAATCTGCAAACAAAATAGATAGTCTAACTGCATCAGCCAGGGTCATTTCTACTGTAGCAGATTCTTCACTGGGATGTTGTGTAATATTTCCGTCGATTATCTCATATTCATGAAAATTGAATAATGCTAAACGGTCTAGGTCATTCTTGAATACAGTAAAGTATGCTTTATTTGATAAAACTTGTGATTGGGTGAATTTAAGGTCCAATGATGCCATTGAAATATCTCCTGTAAAATTGGTTTGTAACTAATATTCATTTATGTCATATTGACAGGAGATTTTCATCCCCTGTATCATAATTAATTTACAAATTTTCTAATACAATACTCAACACCTTCTTTTTTAATTCCCGTAAATTGATGTTCTCCTATTGGATAAACTGTCACAGAGTCGTAAAATACAAATTTTCTTTTATCAACTTTATTGAGGAAAGACATAACTGCATCTCTGATATGTTCTCCATATACCTTTTTACGGAATATTCCGCTACCATATCCTAGGTCTTTTCTTTCCTTATAAATGCCCACTATCAGATAACGTGGCATATTCATTCTCTCCTCAATTGGAAGTATCCAACACTTCTCTCATTGACTGTACAATTACTTCCCATTCTTTTTGGGCAAAGACATCCCCTCTTAATCGTACAATTCTTTCCATAGCATCTACAGTATAAGTTACCCAAAGTGAAGTTTGAGTAGATACAGGTAGTATCTCTCTAACACATTCAGCAGCTACTCCTGCATCTAATAATTCTGTGTACGTTTTGAGTATCTGGGAACTTAGGTCTGCTAACTTTTGTTTAAATTGATTGTAACAATCTTCTTCAACACTATTTTTGAAAAGAATAGCCCCTCTAGCATCCTTCTTCGTTTTTGCCTGCATTCTCCAACCCTCTGAATTAAAATCTGTTAGAGATTTCACTTTGGTATAACGATGGGATAATTGACATACGTTTACACCATATCTATGACGTAATAGTTGAGTGACTAGGAAGAGAGGTATATCTTTGTACAAATAAGTCACTGTCAGCATCTTAGTCACTTTTCTGTTACAAAAAATATATATTTCATCGGCAGCATAAGTCCCTGTATACCCTTCCCGTAACCCTTTATTGATGTGACTGATTATAAACTCTGAAATTGGTTTAAGTTCGTGTGCATTTTTCACATTAGAATTGATGCTCCACAATCTATTCTCCATATACCCTTTTCCAGCAGTGATCTCATTTACTATATGTGCAGCATAATCTGATAGATCAAAGAATCTCAGTTGAGTGGAACATTCGGTCACTTCCTGATCGGGTATCCCCAAGGATTCTTGGAATGAACTTAGGATTTTATACAGCAATTTTAGTATTGGTTCCTTATGGAACTTTTGAGTTACCATGCCATAGAAATCTATCTTGCCTTTAGAAATATGACATAACTCCTCAATCTTCTTTATAATCAATATTTGATGATATAAAGATAAGGTGAAAGCCACCAGTCGGTATGTTGCATCATAACCCATACTAGGACATAGATCTTGAGGTTTAGCTATAGAAAGATCACTTCCTCGTAATATATCACATCTCAATTCCTGAAGTATCTCCAACTCTGTAGTAGTGAGTAATGCTATATACAATCTATTTTGGTGAGCTAAAGGTGTCCAGTGCCCATTTTTTATGAGGTGGGATACTAATTCCTCATCTTTTCTAGAAGGAGTGCTTCCGTCGGTTTTCCCATGTGACACCCTTGCATAATTTGCTACGTAAGGTATTACATTCCCATCAATCTCTGCTGTACTGTTGTCAAATAATTCAATGAGCATAATATTCTCCTATAATGATACTACGTTTATATCGTGTTGTTTGGAACTATATTTACTAAAACCTTCTTCTAACTCTTGGGGGCTTTTATGAGTTGCTATCAACATCTTCATTGAAAATGTATCACGGAAATAATCTATGAACCTCACCATATATTTAATGTCCACAGAGTCAAACACATCATCTAACAATATACATGACTGTAATACAGTCTTGGGTAAGGTGTACATTTTAAATATAAGAGACAGCATGTGTTTCTGTCCTTTTGATAAATTGGATACAATGATGTCAATTGATTCTCCACTCTCATCCAATACCATTGCCAATTTATCATTTAATATAGATATGTTCTTGATAGTGGAATCCGAATCTCCGAACATAATAATATTGTATGCTCTACATATTTTATCTGGTAGGAATTCATACCAAATATTATAAAGAGAAGTATATGCTCTATCAAACTTCTTGAATAGAAGTTCTGCACCATGTTCTAAATATGTGCAGTCTATTTGACCGAGAGAAGTCAGGCAAATAAATCTTTTTTTCAAATCATATTCATGTTCAGTAATGTATTGTGATACAGCATCCTGTTCTTTAAACTCCTCAATACATTTAAGTTCATTTAGAACTAATCCATATTTCACAAGAGAACTTATTACTTTAGTTAATCTGGCTGCATCATTTGATGCCTTCATATCCGTCATCACAATGGTATCTAATAATGCATGTAGTGCCTTTACAGATGAGGGGTATATACCTTCCAAAAAAGAGACTACATTTTTAATGGGAGGATGTGTTTCAGACATTTTTTCTATAGTAGTGTTTACATTCTCCATATCAGAAATCAAAGAGTCTAACCATAAATCATATGTGGTGTATACATGTCCATGTTCATCATCCCTTAATAATAATTGCATTAGATCTATGACAATCTTATTAGGGGAGGCTTCAAAATCCCATGTAAGGTTGAGTTTTTTCTTCAACTCGTCTTTAGAAGGTAAATTATCTAATGTATCTGATGTGACACAACGATAAATAAGTTGCATGACTTCTGATAATACTGTATGAACTTCTGAAGTGAGATGATCTTTGTAAGCCTCTTTCAATCTCATTTCTTTCAACTTACTCAACATCCCATCTATCACTTCCAATTCTAATCCGGCAGCATGTCTACGACATGTTACTGCCTTCTTTACTTTATCTACAAAAGTTTTGGTGGTTGAGTATATTAAATAATCATCTTTATGTGATACCTCTCTGATAATGGTATTTTTTGTAATGGCTGACAGTTCAATGTCCTCCATTCTCAACAGAGATTTACTTGCCCAACTCTGTGTATTCACTGCTTCATTATTCTGTTCCAGATTTATAAATCCTCTATGTTTGGGTTGGTTGAAGCTAAAGAGATTGGAAGGTACGTTGTCAGATAATGCTGCTTGTATGCTACGTAAGATAGTAGACTTACCTTTTCCGACATCTCCAGATAAGAACACTATATCTCCTTGCAAATCAAGAGATATACCTTTATCATAGTGACCTATTCCTCCTAGAGTCAATTTATCAAATCCATTGAAATTTGAGTTTTCAGACTCCTGGATATTATTGAATCTCTCCATTCTATTGGGACACTTTTCTATCCATTCATCGTCATTTATAAATGACCCACCATTATTCACTTCCTGATCAAATAAAGACTTGATTACATCCTCTTCATCTTTGACCTTTTGTTTAGACTTTGATTTAATCTTAGAAGTGGAACTTCCTTCAAACGTTAAAGAACTAAGTTCTGTCACATAGGCTCTCAATAAATTATCAACCATTCCTAAAGGCATAGGTGTGTTACTGAGGGTTCTCTTAATGTCATGTACCATGCTAAATATGTCTATTTTTCTTTCCATTTGTATTCTCCAATAAAAAAACCTCCTTCACAATATTCTCATGAAGGAGGTCAAACTTGATACAGCATCGTTATAGTTATTTAGAAGCAGTGAATTTAAACGTGATTTTCGCAGGGACGTGGGTAGTCACTACTTCTTTTCGTTTAATGTCATAATGAGTTTGATCTCGTGCAGCAACATATTTTTTAGCAAATGTACCGTGAAACTCTGGGATTGTGAGTTTTTGGGTAAATGCTACTCCAGTACCGTCATCTTCTACTCCAACCAATAAATCATAAGGTGACACAATTTCTAACAAACTACGAACTTTTGCAGTAGTCCAACGAGTATCAGGAAATTCAGCATTGAGTTTCGCCTTTACTGCATCTACATATACTTCCAAAGGAAGTCTTTCGGTCTTAACTTTTACTTCTTCATCCATTACTAACATAGTTTTCTCCAATTAGGGGGTTGATGGACACCTGTTGGTGTCATATTACTCAGGATTCTTATCCGATAAAATGTATTCAGAATATTGGATAATATTATCAGATAAAAATCCCGATGTCAACTTTATGCTAAATAATTTTTGGAGGAGGATAGCTCTATTTCAAGATCCTTTGCAACTTCACTACAAATAGTCCTCATTGCTTTATACATTCCATTGTATTCTTCGATATAACCATCTATCACTGATTCTGGCTCATTGCCATATACTCTTTGTTCATGGTCATTCTGATAGGCTTTGAAGATAGTTGTGATGCTGGACATCATCTTCGTTGGGCTGCTTGTACACTGCTTTAACTTATCAGCTGTTATATACTTAGTAGAAAATAGGTGTGGCATTAACTCTAATAACATCTTGTTGTACTTATCACACCAATACGGTTCTACAAATTCTAAGAATGTTAGCACTTTACTAACACCAATGTTCCATACGATGACCATAGGCACGGTCACATGAGGTTTAGCATTTCTACTCTTCTCAATAGTGATCTCAGCATATTCTCCTATCTTATGTTTTTTGTCTCCACGATTGACCACAATGTATTTAAATCCAGCCTTGGTTCTTACCCGAATATTCCCTAAATACTTACCTGCTCGTGGACCTGTATGGACTGTTTTAGGAGAATTTGGATTTGCTGGGGTCATGTTTGTACCATCCCATTCAATCATGATCATTGTAATATTGAATGGGTGCAGGATATTTTTCAGTTGTTTGAAAAATAACGGTGCTAATCTAGTCTTCTCATCAGTATAACCAGTGACCTTTTCCAGAGTGTCCATCTTTGTTCGTACATCAAGTTGATGAAACGAGTCAAAAATAATCAATGTGGGGATGATTGAATTCTTCTGTTTGTTTAATACTTTCTGAATATCATCCAGGGACACTTCTGCAATATCTACATCCTTCTCACTGATCAGAGAGTCAGTATCTGGATTTGTAAAGATACCTGTGGCACCCACTTCTTCCATAATAATGGCTTGTACTACTGGAAGTAATCCATAGCTGGGATTTGTATACCCATTATAGATTTTCAAGCTGCCCATCCATTCCTGTTTGAGGGGGAAGAACCCTGCTTTGTTAGTGTAAGTCTTAAGTCGGTCTGTGTTCAATCCACCTTCAGTATCAAAATATAATACCTTACACATCTGACCTTGACTACGGTGTTTGTAAATAAAGAATTTAACCAGATCTATACCGAACTGTGTTTTTCCAGACTGTGGATCACCATGACAACTGAATATCTTTCCTCTTTCAGGTACTCCTAAATAAGCATCCAGGACTGGGTTGCCTGTAGGAGTAAAATTGGGATGATCTATATTCATTGTAAATATACCAGACTGAGACAGTTTAGAAAAATCCATTGTTACACTTTCATTTCCTATATCTGTATCCAAATCTTCTATAGCCAACATATCTTCTAAATCTGCAAAGCTATCGGTTTGTGACATATATTTCTCCTCAGAACGGTACATCTGCATCAAATTTTACATATTTGCCGTATTGTTCTTTAATAGAATCTATCAACAATTCCAGAACAACTGAAGCCTTGGCAGCACGTAATACCAAGGGGAAATCCACTGTAGAGTCATAAAATTGTACTGACACCTGTTCTTTCGATACTGTACCCTCCAACTCTCCAGATACAACTCGTTTAGTCAGAGTACCAATTGCCATAATATACTGTGCAACACTTGCTTTCCCTTCTGCATTATCTGCTCGGTATTGTTCTAATGTAGTAATTAGAGTATCAATAGTCTGAGATGCAAAAGATGATTTAGTATCTAAATTTGCTAACGCTGTTTGTATTGCATTTGATACCTTGGCTGGTGTGCTAGGTTTGTCATCATTCTGTGTGTCTGGTTTTGTTGCATGAGTCTTCGTTTCAAGCACTTTACTTTTTGAAGTAACCTGTGGTTTATATTCATGGACAATAGCTTCATCTTCTGAATCTCCTGTAGTTTCTTCTTGATCATCTGTCGGTTGATGTAAATACTTTTCAATGTTCTGAAGGTCTACAAACATGTCTCTTGTATACACTTCTCTGATTACTTTTGGTTGTTCAGCTCCCAATTGGGAAATTACGGATGCACGAGTAGTGAGTACAGTATCCCGAAACATCCCAATAAATTCTCTCAACAAGTTCTCATATTTCAATACACCAGTCGAAGGTATAACTACAGTTTCCCCGTCCCCCTTGGTATGGAAAAAAGATTTCAGCATTTGAATTGAATATTCAAAATTCTCAACCTCAGTCATGCATCCAAGAATTTCTGGAAAAGGATTGCTCTTCACTTGTTTTAATACTTCTAACATGAATGTTTTGTAATTCATGCTGTGGATTGTACCATCCGTCTCTACTTCAAACTTGGCATCTTTATTCAATGCAGAAATCTCAAACTTCACATCACTCACACTGATGGATCCTTCATTTTTGAATTTGCCGTCCTTATATGATGCAATATCCCAACTCAGTACTAAAGGATCTTTCACACTACACATCTCACGAGTATATCCAGCAGGGAAGTTACTCTCAGTTTTGATATAGTAGTTTTCCCATGCCTTTGTTAGAAGTGTAGAATATTTCCATTTAGGTAATGGATAAACTCCTAATAATTGTTGAGTATAAACTTCTGGAGAAGACAACATGCTGGCATTCTCATTATTGTGTTCAATTACTGGTACTCCAGTAACTTTTACTACATCAGATTCGTATGCAGAGATCTCTACTGGAATACCTACTAGAATATCTTCATCATACGTCTTGAATGGTTGCATAAATGGATTTGGTGTACCGTTCACTGACCACCATCCTACTTTTGAAACCATTAATGAGTGTAATACATTAATTGCAGAAGTGGCTAACGTGGCAGAAATCATCGGGACTTTTTCAAATACTTTGGGGTGGTGTACTGCTACTTTCAATGCACCTTGAATAGATAGTTGTGTTCGGGTGCCATTGACACCAAAGAAGCGTAAATACTTCTTCAATGTAGCATCATAAACATAACGTGTAGTAATATAGGAGTTCATGCTTGCAGATTGACGGAGGATCGGTTGTCCATCATCTGATGTTAATACATCTCCTGTGAAGGGGTCTACATATTGATTACTGCCTGATACCATCAGGATGACACTTGCATGTGGTACACAAAATTTACCAATTACATGTGTTGTATCACCCTTCCCGATGAATACAGGAAGTTTAGTTTGGGCAGCTATTGTTGTTTCTTCTTTCTTTACTTCTGGATCTTGGGTAAACATTTCTAATAAATCATCGAAATTATCGCTTGTCGTCTTTGTCATTGTCGTCATTGTAAATGTCCTCTGTTAGGCACTATTATACTACAGGTCGATATTTAAATCAGAACTTCTAAGATGTCTCTAAAATCATCTCTGCTACATATATTGAGATTCTCAATCAGATCATAACCTATTAGATGTTTGTAGGATTCCATTATCAGAGATTTGTGATAAGCTGTGGAGGTTTTTCCGTCTGCTATGCTATCTCTCATCTCCCACATATCAATCCCTAAAACATTATTGAAGGAAACTCCTGCCATCTTACTTATGTTATGGGACATCATTAAATATAAGATGTAAGGATTGTAAATGGATGCAAATCTATTCAAATACATATCAGACATATCTTCAAATGCTGCCTGAGTCAACTGTTTGAGTTTACCATCAAAGAATCTTTTCTGAACTGCATAGAGCTTAGGTTTACAGTTTAATTCTTTTGGTACGTACTTATCATTCATATAGATTACTTCGAGACCCATAATCAGAATGATGCTCAATTTTGAGATATTCAAGTTATGTGAATACTCTCCGTTCAATATCTCTTCTAACAAGAAATCATCCTCATGATTGAATGAGAATATGTTTCTTCCCAATAGGTCTTTTGGTACATTTTTTGGCACATACGTATTTCGTAAATAAAATGCTTTGTTGTCTAAAATCCATCTGTCCTCCTTCAGACCTGCTATTTTATATAGGTCAAGGCTTAGAAAATAGTTATTAAATCTATGATCAAGGTGTTTGCTTGTATTCACCCCATTTATTGTATAGAATGGCAAAGTGAAAGGTAATAATATCATTGTTGTATCACCTTTCACATTCACAATATCTATGGAATTATCTTTAATTAAGTTAAGGTCACTTAACAGCTCTTCTTTCCGTAAAGCCATAATTTTTAGATGTGTCCTTCATGATTAGACTGGATTTTAAATCTCCCCAAGATTGAGCATAACCTCCCTCTACAGATAAAGGTACAGACTTCTGTAACTCTGGATATTTATACAACACTTCTGTACATAAATGTTTACAAATCAGAGATAGATCTCTGTCTTTATTCTGATCTAAAGATTCAGAGATCACTTCGTCATGTACAATATTACATACTCTCACCCCTGACCGTATGAGTGGCAGTAATGAAGAATTTGCCCATTCAGCTGTAAAACCTTGAACTGGGTAATTAAACCATTGGGTTCTTTGTAGGTCTCCATATATTCGTATATTGAAGCCTCTTCTTAAATAGTATCCCTTCTTAGAAATACTCTTTATCATCTCTTCCTGTCCGGCTTTGACTCCTCCTAAATAGTCAAGAATGTCATTTTCATAAAATCTACTAAACGTTCCATCTGTAAGCTCCATTGTTGCTTTAATTTGATCTGGATGACTGCCGTAAATTGTAGCAAATACAATTTTTGATTTGGTGACAGTTCTGATAGCTTTGAGGATCTTATCTTCTGATTCTTCTGGATATAGTTTATGATATTTAACCAATATATCATCCACACATCCCTCTGTAGTAGCTATCAATCTCTTTGCCATTTCTTTATGTGTATCTTTATCTAGCCATAAGTTAGTTAAGAGGTTCTCATCATTATATGTGACTGCTGCTCCACTAACATCTGCTGCACCACAGTCTGCTCCACAGAAAACACTACCTTCTGGAGCTTTGTAGAGATGTCTCATGTCACCGGTAATGTTTTGAAGATTTGGTCTACTTGAGATACGTCCAGTAACTGTTGCTCCGAATACATAGAAATTTGTATGAAATCTCAGTGTACCATTTGCATCCTCTGATACTCTTGGGAAGAAATTTGCTTTGCCATCCGTTGAGAATTTAAATCCTTCCTCCAGATCCTCGAAATCTTCTTCTGTAAAGTCATCTTCAGTATTTCCACTATCTAAATTTTCCTGATTCATAAACTCTTCAATCTTATCAAAGTCTATTTTCTCATCATCAAGAAAAGTGATCCTGCTTAAAATAGAGGGGTCGTCTTTAGACTTATACAGAATTACATTTCTGAAAGGTTTGATGTTGGAGTTTATCAGTGAAACCGTACTTCCATAATCTACTATCCATGAAAATATATCCACTGCACCTTTTGGAGACGTTACTTCACCTGATTCACACATGAATTTCCAAGCACCTGCTTTTGAATTTCCGTGAGTCTTCACATATTTAACATCTGGTTTAGGTAGTCCAAGATACCCTGTTGCAAAATCTTTCTGGAAATCTGACGATTTAGGATTGACCTCTACCATGTTCTTACTGTTATGAATAGATCCTAAGAAGTCTTTGACTAAGGGATGGTTATTGATCTTATCTCTTATACTATCTGCTTCTGTCTTTAAAGCATTGCCTGTGTTTATAATGGAGTCTAAGCTGAATGGCATACCGTTGTTTACTATGTTACAGCAAGCTATTGTGACTTCCATTCTGTTCTTATACCACGTATGTTGGTCTGATTTATTACCGTCTCTTCCTGCTATAGAGTAAATTGAATCATATATCTCCTTTGTCCATCGTGAGTCACCTCCATTGTATAGTAGAGCAACTCTTTTTTGTTCCATTCCTCCATAAATAAATCTCCACATACTGGTTCTATCTACTTCTACTATGGACTGTTTTACGAAGAATCCAAAAAGTGTCTTAGTGAGAGAATTTAAACTGATTGGACCAACTTCTGCCATTTTAGTATGGTCTGCATGTATGCGAAAAACTTTGGCTAGACCCATAGTATCTTCAAATTTGTCAGGATTATGATTAATATAATCTTTGACAGATTCAAATAAATACATCAATATACCTAAGTCGAATGATGCATTATGGAATACTGAGATCTTACATACCTTAAACATTTCTCTGATCAATTCCTCCACTCTTGGCTGTCCTTCCAGCCATATTGAATGAGTGAAGTCTCCGTCACATACTGCAATTGATAATAACTGGAATCTAGATTCTTTGTTGTAAGGGAACAATCCGGTAGCTTCAATGTCCATTCCCAGTACTTTTCCTCTACAGAAATCTATGATTGTGTTGAAATTGTCTTCTCTCAATGTATAGTGACATTGTATTTTATGTAATACTTTTTCACTCATGAATAAAGTATCATCTAAAATATGATAAAACTTAGGTAAGAATTTCAAATAGAAAATTAGAGATGTCCATACTCTACTCTTAAACAGTTCTGTATATACGGAATTAGTGGCAGAAATTACTTTATTCTCTCTACCGAACTGATTGAAGGCTAAAGATCTCACGGTCTCTGTTGCAAAGATCAATACCCTGTAATGGGAGTTTTCTACATTTACATGGTGTGTGACACCACTTAATTCATATAAACTCTTACGTAAAGGACTGGTTAGATCCAACATCATGGCTTCATCAACTACTGCATTAAGTAAATAGAAACCACTTCCGATGGTCAATATCAATTCTGGGGTGGATGTTTTTATTGTACTCTTGAGATCTTGAATCTCTTCTGGGAAAATGTTCAATAGTCTTTTTAGAGCCCCTTCGGCTGTTTTTATGTTTACCTCATATCCACCTTTGCAATTGAAATGAGTTACATCCAACAAACCTAACAATCTATTCACTTCTTTGTTCTTGAGAACACCTTCTATATCTGACTTCATCCCCACTATTAAAACTTTCATGGGTCTGATTGGAAGTACATCTGCTTCCATATTGAAATAGAAATCTTCCAATTCTTCCATATCTAATGTAGCTAAGTGTCCTTTAGATAACATTGATAACAATTTGGAAGTGACATCTGACGTAGTAAAGTTGCCGGAGGGATATATTCTATTTAAATATCTTACAGCATCGTGTTTTATCTGATTATTGGGAATGGTTGCTTGTGTATGTACTTTCCCCATTGCCCCATTCAGTCTAATATCTTCTATCTCATCAGCCTCATTACTGTTCTCATCAATATATACAGCTGTGTAATTTTCTCCAATATGTTCTAGATTTTTGTATAGAGCATCCTGTGGAGAAGATGTATATTCTATATGTTCTGGGAGAAACATTTTTACTGTCTCTGTATATACAGATCTGTCAGCATCTAATCTAAACTTATTGGATTGATTGTCTAGTGGGATCAAATGGGATGATAATTGGTCTATGTCCTTTCTAATGTATAATCTATCATTTCTAGCATACACTTTCAATAAGTCATTATACATCTGAGGATTATCAACCAATCCTTCTAGTAGGCACTGTTCTATATTAGGGTTGATTTCAAATACATCATGGATGAACTTTTTGAACTGGTCAGGTAATATTACTGTCCCTTTCTTATAGTCATCAATCTTTTGCTTATACACTTCTTTTAGAGTAACCCCTTCTGGAGTGTAATCTCGTAATACTTTATCTAAACTTGATAAAATATTAGTCCCTTTTGTTCCACATCTCCAACAGTGATACTGTCCTGCCTTCTTTTTATCAATGTTCCTCATCAAGATTTCTAATTTGAGCTTTCCGTCATTGACTGTCCTACAGGTGTCTGACATACATCTGATCTTTATATTATCTGGAGGATCTCTATCTGTAGAGTATGGCACTCCCAATTCAGTGAGGATGTCTCTCATTAAGGTATATAGCATATTGACTATCCTTTCAATTTATAATTTCTGTGTTTGACTACTTCACCAAACCATTTAGATTCTATATCAGAAGTAACTAGGACTTTACACCAAGTCTTGTGTTTTTGATTTATCCGATCTACACGTCCTATTGCCTGATAGAATAGCTCCTTCATCAGAGTAACTTCAAAACATATCACTCCGTTTACTACTAACATATCAGATTTCACGAAATTAAGGGACTCAGCACCCAGTCTATACGGGGTACATAATACTTTATATTCGTCATTCTCTACGAAAATATCCCTTAATTCTTTTTTCTGCTGGGTTGATTGTTCTGCTGTTATTGAAATTAATTTTATACCAGCTCTTTTACAAGCAGTCTGAAGTAGGATCTCACAGGCTACATGTTCATAATAAATCAATATCTTGGCTTCAGATTTATCTATGATATTTTTGAGATTCTCTTCTAGGAATATTGCTTTAGTACATAATTCATAGGGAACAGCATTATAATTCTCATCTGATTCATCTTTATCATAAAATATCCCTGCACCCAACTGATACAGTTTTTGTTGTAGCATCGTCTTTGCTTTTTTATGATTAGATTGATCTCTGTATTCTTTCAAGATGCTATCATAAATGATCCTCAATTTAGGGTGCATCTCAATCATAACCTTGTCTATACTAGCGGAAGTCTTGTCAGCATGTGGTTCATAGAATACATAGCAATCAGATATACTGTCTTCAATCTTTGCCTTAGTATCTTTGTAAGGCACAAATTTAACTATAGTAGGTTGATATTTGTTATATCTACTACTTTTTAATACCGTCTCAGTTTTCCTAAACAAACCACTTGCTTCTGAATATTCTAAGAACGTTTTGCCTAGAGAACATCCTCCATCTACAAGTTTCATAGTAGCCCATAGATCTATTAATTTATCTGGAGATACTGCTATTGTTCCTGACATTGCTAACACTGGTATCCTTTCTTCTCCTCCATTTACTAAAGAATCCATTACGGAGAATTTGATGGATTGATGACCATCACAGTTATGTACTTCATCCAATACTATATAATCTATTGAATCTCTAACCAGTTCAGTATTGGGATTCACTGTTCTCTTTTTGGTGTGTTGTGACGTGTCAGGTTTCAATAAATTTGTTGATTGAGAAAGTGTTGCATAAGAAGCAATAATAATATCTACAGATGAATCTAAAAATGGTGACATACCGTCTGTAGATACTAATATATGAGCTTTAAAATCAGTGAACTTAGATACTTCAGTTTTGATATTGGTCAATGAATTTGAGTTGGGTACACAAAATAGCATCTTTTTTGTACATACACCAGAACGTCTAAGTATGTCAAAGGTCATCAATGCTATGTATGCTTTCCCTTCACCTGTCCCAAGCCCTAAAAGTGATGATTTTCCAGATAGGGCTCTCTCAATTATATAAGATATAGCATTTTCTTGATTCTTACTGTTTGAAGGTTTAGACAAAGGGAATGCCTCAAGCACAGCTTCAGACATTCCAGATGAAATAAAACTAGCAAAAGTCTGTTTGTTATTTTCAGGTTTCATCTTCATAAAGACAGGTATCTAACTACCTCTTTCATTCTTCCAACAAATACTGGTGGTCTATCTTCCAATGATATATTAAACACCTTTTCTAACATATCTTTATACTTATCTCCATCCTTGAGCACATTAAGAACAACATGTTTATCACCTTTACTATGAAGATATGTTGCATAGTAAAAGACTATAGCAAAAATATCCTCCTCCGTAACTCTTGCATTAATGGATCTGATGCCATACTTCTCAGTGAATGAGAAAATATCATTGACCACTTTCAGAGACTCATCAATAGCCTCAATAGGATTTATCCCAGACAATTTTATTCTATACTTATTGGATAAACTTACAGTTATGTGAGAATTTACATCACTCAATCTACCTATCCAATTTAAAAACCGTCCTGGAACATCCTTGTTGTTTGATCTCTCTTCTGCTCTGACCATTGGTAATAGGATTGTAACGTCATCTCTCCCATCAAAATGCCTGAGACTATTTAAAAGACTTGCCAGAATATTTCGGTTTGTTCTGGTTGTTAGATCGTGCATTAAAATTAGGCTTGTTAGGCTCATTGAACATCTCTCCTGTATCTGGATCAAAAGTGGGTTGATCTGTCTTTTTATCTACTGCATATGAAGCATAACAATAATGTGCTGGCAATGCTGATTTTACTATTACTGTTTTATCTAATTTCTCTCCTTCACGAGTTTTGATAATGTTGATAACAATGCCTGCACTCTCTTGAACGATTGCATTAAGTCCTAATGCAACAGCCATTTCATTTAAAATAGACTTAGAACCAAAAATATCAGATTTTTCTATCAAAGGATATTTCAGATCAAACTCTCCATATCTCTCTTTAGTTCCTTTATTATGTAAACTAGGTCTGTCATTGGCTTGATGGACATTTATTCCTGCCACATTATGTTTCTGAGTAAGTTTCTTGAACTTAATACTTAGTGCCATGAGTCTGTCTTTATAATCAGCTTCACTCCCTTTCAATAAACTCATGTAGTCTAAGATCACAATGTCAAATTGTACTCCTTGCTTAGCTTTTTCATCTAACAGTCTATCCAACTCATCAAGAGTAGCTGACTCAATAGTGAACGTTTTTAATACAACATCCCCACCAGCTTCCATCATGATCCGTCTAACACGTTTAGATTCTTCATACATTTCTGTATTGATGTTGCCTGAACTATCAACCATATATCCATTCACTTCTACTAGAGATTTATTTCCAGCTATCCCTGGAGCTTTCGAGAACACTTTGTTCACTGTGCTGGATTTTACAAAATAGTATGGGGAAACTTGTCGTGGGAATCTCCATTTATCTTTTCTTCTGATGATCTGGCTGTCTTTTTCTGGAACTACTGTTTGAGTAGCGTAAGGTACACTCTGAATCATCTGTGGTTCTATACGTCTCATTAATTTTTCAGCTGTCATTTCTAATGATACATATAGAACCATGAATCCACGTTTTGAATTTTCAAGGGCAAGATTGCCTAAAAACTGAGATTTACCTGCCCCAGACTGACCAATTATTCCATATACGTCCTGTTTTACAGGAATATATCCCATATCATCTAGGGCAGGTATCCCACTAGTCATTACCCTGCCACTTAACTTGCCTAATACTTCTTGAACGAAATCATTGTATACAGATTTTTGAGCATCTAAAATAGAAATTTCACTATTCAATCTATCAGTATGAAGAATGGAAGGGCTAGTAAGTCTGTCAAATTCTCTAACCTGATCCAGAGTGGTGTTCCAAGTCTTCCCTAGATATAAACCATTTGATTTAATGCTTGTGAGATTGCCTAACAGCATTGAAACCAATTGATTTCTCATATATAGAGTAAACAAAGGTTCATCTTGGATTGAAGTATCAAAATCATAGCCTATTTTCTCTACAGCTATACGTAATTTAGTGTCAGCAATGACTTTGAAAGTATTCTCAGTGGATACTAATCCCTCCTTATTCTTCTCTAACAAACTTGATATGATGCTCACCATCTTACCGTCCATATACTTACTGTTCTTTCTTATGAGTTCTCCATATCTTAAAAGAAATTCTGGTGAGCTTATACATCTACCTACCAACAACTGGTCTAGCTTTGTCAAGTCCATTAAGTACTCCTGTGGGATCATTCAAATACGACACTATGTCAGATCTCTTTAATTTTGTCCCTAAAGTATCGTATATCATTCCTTTATCTACTTCCTCCAGCAGTATAGAGTAATCCTCTGTTCTTTGTCTAAGGTCATATGTATCCCATACCCTGAATCCTTCTGGTTTCATTCCGAGAATTACATTCCACAGAGTATTCAGAAATCTATAATCCATAGACATGTAATATTTAGCAAAATAACTAGAATCTACTACTACCACAATCTCATCTGCTGGGTTTATTCCTCTTGGATTTATCACCATATAATATAGATATAGGAAGTAATGTATGTGATCTTTGAACACTTCATTATTCCAACCCCTTCCTCCGTTTCTTTGGAATATAGAAGCATTATCTAACAACATATTAGAATCATTCTCTTTCAATAATAAATCATCAAGTCTATTGATTCCAAAAATATCTGTTGATAAGGAATATTGGGCATATTGTTGAGGATCTATATAATCAAGATCATTTGATCTTGAAAATATAAATGAATCTCCGTCATAATCTTGAAACTTCAGACCTAATAAAGAAGTTTCCCATACATAAGTAGATGTTATACCCTGGGGATTGCTCATCCTAAATAATGTTGGATGAAGTTTCTCAGTGAAGGAGCTTCGTCTAGCATGGGTCAATATAGCCCTAGAGAGCCATTTAGCCATAACAGAATCTATTGCTCCACATTGGAATAGAACAGTTGTCCTAAATGACATTATTTATTCTCCCAGAACAGGTGTCTTAACTCTAATGATCGTACAATATGATCTAAATTACTTGCCCCTAAAAGAAAAGATGCATGTCCTGGAATTGGTGAGCCTTTCTTTGCCGTCAATCCATGTTTTGTGCCCAAAGTTTCTTTAAGCATGAACAAAGAACCATTGAACTTGGCTATCAATAATGGATCATTCATTTTACAACTCAAAGCTCCTATCAGTATAGCTTTTTTCAAAGTGTGAATGAAAAATTCTTTTTCACAAGTCATCATAAATGCTACTAAACGAACAATCCGTTTGGTCTCATAGGGTACGTCCTCTTTAAGAGTATTTGTGACATATACATGTAGATCCATGTCTTGTGTAACTTCCCCCATTGCATAATCATGTTCTGGAATATTCATTAGGGATGAATATACATCTGGATATTCTCGTCTCACAGCACTCATGAACTTGTAGATACGGGGATTCAATGAATATTTCTCACTGTAGATATTCAATGCCTTGAATGCACTAGTCAGGGTTACGTCTAAGTATTTAGAACCCTTGAATGCAATAGTAAATAACTTGTCCATGTTATCCACCCTGATTGCTGCCATCTTAGACATTTTCACTATAAATTCTTCTGTGATTATTCGATCTAAAATATTCATAAAATCTACTTGTAAATCAGTCCACTCATTATACATAATGATTGACTTGGGGTTTCTTCCTACATCTACTTTAAAGTGAGATTCTTCATCCTTCATAAAGTTAAAGAGGCACCACACCCTGTTTCTGAATTGTGTAGCGGTAGTGAGATTGTGAACAATATAATGGAGGAGCATTTTTGTAACATCCTCCTTGAGACTATTTGTCAACACCAGATTTTCTTTAGTCCGACTGTTTGTTTTTGTCACCAACTCTACAAGAGACAATAATTTTGAATATTGTTTCACTGTAGTATCCCAATCAGAGAGTTGGTTCAATACTTTATCAGCTTCTGGATTATCAAGTAACACTTCATACATAGGTTGATTGAAGACAGAACAATCCTCATATCTACTGTCACATAGATTTTTTATCATATCTGAGTTACCAAAACGACTTGTATTTTGGAGAATCTCGTTTATATATTTGACCATATCTGCATTATTGTCAATGCTCCGTCTCTCTTGTTTTGCTTTCTTTAATACCTCTCTTAGTACTTTAGTTGTACCATACTGGAGAATTTCTGCCAATGTTGTAAATCTACGTTTTGTAGTCAGTACCTTTTTGAAAATATCTGTTTTTTCCTGCATATCAGTTCCTTTTGGTTATCAAATCCAACAATGTATTCTTAAAGTTTATAGGCTTCAATCTTAAAAAGCCGTCTTTCATATATGAACATATTCTTCGATGGTCTGTAATCCCTATTAGGGTATGTATGTTATCATGATCACTCTTTACTAGGGTCTTAGTGTATGGACTCCAACGTGTAAAACCAGAAGGATACTGTCCATATTCTGTCTCTAATGACAGGTTTCCGTCCTCTCCATAAACTGCACTAAATGAATTCTCCATCTCAAAAAGGACATCTGCCATATCATTTACAATATCTTTTTGGTAGGAAATGTTGTCTTTTATGTATTTGGATAATTTTAGTAATTGACTGGTTGTTACAGCATATTCTCCAAATGCGGATTTTACTGGACAGTTCTGGAACAGGTATTTTTTCTTAAAATCTGGAATTGACCCTGTTACCTTTCCTTTGGGTACATCTTTATGCAAATGTTTTTCTGTTACATTTACTATGCTAATACTTAATTTTGCTTTAAGGAATCTTCTAGTCATGGCATCTGACATTGTGGATAAAGTAAGTTTTCTGATCCCATCCTTATCGAATTTATCATCATCTTGTACTTTGGGATTGAAATCTATCCCAATATCAGTATACAGCATATATATCAAATTGAGTAGAATACCTCCGTTAGTATCTGTCAATAATACATTTGGGTTAATGTCTTCCAATCTATACAGGGTGATGTGACCTAAATAAGATTGTAACCCAATTAACACATTACCAAAGCCTATGTGATCATTTACTGACCACATTCTACATATCTTCCTGTGATCATGCACTTCTGGATTCTTGCAACAAATTATCGTTTTATAGTCTTTTCTGATTTCCGATAGAGGTCGATATTCATATCTCATCTCAAGGTCATATTTGTTTAGCATTTCTTGTATTGTGAGTGTTTCTGTTTCCCTTATGTGGATCACTTCACGTGTACTTCTAATCTGCTCACATAACATGTCTTGATGTAATTTGAATTTGTTGATCTTATCCTCAGAATCCGTTGTATTGTCGTACATCAACCGTGTTAAAGTGTATTCGACGAAATGAAGCAGAATGTCTTCCTGCACTATTTTATCCTTCAACATTTCTCTTTTTACAAATTTAATCCATGTATCTGGAGAGACGAAATCTTCACGCATTGTATAAAAATCTCTAAGATCAGATTCAAAATTGTGTGAAGTATAACGAGGTAACGTTATATGCTTAAAGAATATTGCCTTTAGTATTTTCCTAGTATCTTCTACCCATACGGCTGAAACAAGATGGAGATCATCAGACAGATACGGTAATGCTCTAATCACCCTACTTTTGTTTATAGGAATTGTATTTGAATTTTTAGAAAATGAATTAAACGTCAAATAGGCATCATTCGTAGGGTCATATATGATATTATTTAAGGTATTTAAATGACCTTCTGTTGTTACAACAGTCTTAGGAACAGAAGTGTTAGAATTTACTAATCTAATCAAGAACTTCATACATTTCAAATACCTATCAGCCCAGTATACTTTCTTCAAAGTGCTAAAATAAACTGAGGTTGCCAACTTGATTCTATTCATATACTCTTGTGTATCTGAATAGTGTTCATCCATGCCTAGTACATGTCTGAATGAAGATACTGCCAAATTCTTCAGAGTTATCGTATCTTTGTTTAGCCACTTTAAATACCGATACATCTGTCCATTTTCAAGGATGTCATTGATTACTCGTGAAGATTCTGATACTTTAATTGATCTGATTTTATCAGATGTTTCAGTGAAGAACTTTTCCCCAACGTCAATTTCAATCACTGAATCATTTGAGTATGAGCTTAACATTCTCAACACATGTTCTACTGTCTGTAATTCTTGAGTTGATGGTGGATCTACAACAGGGTAATTCTTATATGACGAAGTTAGGGTCATGGGACATGTTTCCTTTTAACATACATAAGTGGAGTCGTCTTGAAAAACTTACCTATATTTTCAATAGAGAATTTACGTGTATACAAGTAAATCCAGAAGTTCTTTATACGGTAGAGTGATAACCATTTAGCCAAAGTAACGGAAGTATATGAAACTCCAGTGAACCATTCCTTCTTGGTATCCACTACCGAATCATTCATCATTAGTCCAGTAATGATACTGGCTAAAAGATTATTGTTAAACTTCTCATCAAAGATTGAAATAGGTTCTAAGATGAGAATGTTTACTACGGGTCGTTTACTGGTCTGTGCATAATCTACTCCTGCATATACTTTCTCACCTTTACAATTTTCTATGATGTTGGATGCAAACATTCTCATATCATAGATTGAGTATTCATCCTTCCCTACTGACTTAAATATCGGCAATGGGGTACTTACACTAAAGTTTCCTGTCAAGTCAGTTGGAATCGGTGGGTCTGTCATGTTTCCATAGAATTGATGAATTACAGCATTCATGTAGGTGTAATGTTCAGATGAATCTCTAAGAGTTATGATGGCTACCCTTAAATTATAATATGATGAACGTACAAGATTTATATCCATTATAACATTTGAATTAGACCAATCTTCATCAATCATTGGAATAGTTCCTCCAGTACCTCAATAAAACCAAATCTACAATAAATATCATTAAAGTCTGTAGATTTATCGTCTATTGGAATTGGATATACTTCTCTTATTAATCCCTCAATAGGGAATTCCTTTAGAGCTTTTTGGAATTCAGTTTTACTAGAACCCGTCTTATCAATCTCTCCACAATAAATAAAATCTACCGAGTCTGATTTTTGTTTAATCAATGGAAATAAATCTTGGAGCATATTTCTGAAATTTCCAGATCCTCCTGTACACAGGATAGTCACTTCCATGTCATCTTTTAATCTCCCATCTAATGGACATTTCTCACCATAATTGACTTCATAATGAGATATTATTACTGACAAACCTGTAGCCAGTCCTTCAACTATGAATACGTAGCCTGAAGTTTGATTCAATAAATCTCCATGCAACATCACAAAAGAACCCTTATAGCTACCTTTACCTCCAGAGAATTTCTTTTCTCCCGTTGGAGAGATTGTTTGAATGGTTGCATGTTTGAAAAAACTGGCTTCCTCATCTTTTTTAGTTTTGTTCACTCTGATATATTTCACCATCAAAACACCTTCCGGTGAAGATCTGATATTATCGAAGGCTGACAAATTGAGATGACCTAATCCCTTTTTTACTAGATATGGGACTGTGTTTCCTGAAAATACCTTATATCCTTTTTTGAATTGAGTGAGAAGTGAGTCTTCCTTCTTCTTTTCTGATGAGAATATTCCTTCTACGTTCAAGAGTGTAATCGCTGTAGCTCCATCGGCAGTAGTGTATACAGTGAGAAACAGCTGTTTAACTTTCCGTTTTGAATTCTTTTCAGTTTGTATTCGGTAGACACAGACGACATCTAATACAGAGGTGTCAGATATTACAATATGTCCTATGACTGTATCTACACCTGGGAATACATTTGATGAAGTTACATTCTCATTCAATACTATCTTCCCAGATGCAGGTCTATTCGTTGGGTTCACAATCAATGTAGGAATTATAATATCTTCTGATGTACCTAAATTTGTAATCAGTAGGTCTGAAACATCTTTTAAATCATCCTCTCCGGCTTCCTCTGTTTCGATATTAGAAGATGTAGGTAATACAATTAGGAAATTATCTCTATAGATTAAATCTTGTAGCATAAGTTTCACCTTACCTTTAATTAGAACGTTGTATATTCTCTTTTACTCTCTGTAAGAACATAGATCTTTTCGTAGAACTCCTTAAGAATCCATTCACACTACTCTTTAACTCTGACGATAATGAGAGTGTCTCTTCACTTAGCACTCTTTTTATTTCAGATAAATTCGGATCACTTAGTGATCCTTTCAGGATACCATCTTCACTGCATATCATAGTGGTGATGTTAATTATATTGTTGGACACTATTGCCGTACTAAACTTTTTTCTATCAATCCCATCAACTAACAACGTTTGGAAGGCATCTTCATATAACACTGATGTTGGCAATACCATCTTGATTATGTTTATCTCAGACATACCATACCAGGGATCTGTATTCTTAATGTTATTTCTCACCTCTGCCCATTCATCTTCATCTGTTATTCCATATATTCTCTCAAGTTTCTTGGAATTTTTGATCTTGGCTTTAGATGGTCTACGTTCACTAATATGGTCAAAGTAAGTTCGTAGGCTGAAATTTACGTTCTTCAGTGCATCATGAATTTCTAATGAATCTTGATATATTATCAGAGAAGAGAAATCATATAAATGATCCAACGCATGTCTGATAAATCCTACATATCTTCCTCTACATTTAGAGTTATTACACTTATGGGTTGCCAATACACTTGATTGAACCAATTCGTTTCCACAGAAGCTACAGGTAGGTTTATCTAACCAATGTTTCAACACAGGATCATCAGATAATTCTAATTTCACAGGATTGAAGAATGATCCTAGAGGACTACAATATGAATTGAGATAATCTTTTACTCCTGACTTTATTAAAGTTCTATATGAAGGATACCCTAACGGGGCTACTATCTTACCCCATTTACTTTTATTAGTTTTGTATAAGGCATCTATAGAACATACGTTCCCATATAAATCTAAATTGGTCACTAAACTTCGTAATTCTAAAGTGTCGTCTTCATCAATTCTCATCTGGGATTTCCTCTGTACTGAAATGAACGTTGACTACTGGATATTTGAAGTCTTTGGCATAATGTTGGCTTGTTCTGTTTCTCTGACTATACTTTTTAATCTCTACCGATAGGGTTGCCATCTTATTTTCTTTACTTAATGCAAAAAGAGTGATTTTAATTCTCCCTTCACATAATGAACTCCCTATCGCTAGAGTCTTATCATAGTATTGTTGTATAGCTTTTCTGATGTAGGTTTTAGTAGTATGGGTGTCTACGTCATTTTCTTCTGATAATTTATTTCCCAGTCCGTCTCTAATAATAATTGATTTGATTATCGTTTTCATGTCACTCCTGTACTATACTTCTGTTATGTTGTCATCCTTTTGTAAATATTAATGGTCTGATGTGTCCTTTATGGGAACTCCTATGTGAATGTTGTGCATAGGAGTTCATTATATCTACTTAATAGCTATCAAGTTGATCATGATCACAAAGAAATATACGAAATATACAGTATAAAACTCTGTAATCACATTATGCCAATTCAACTTCTTCCCTAAACTGTATGTGTTCAGTGGGGCTTTGTCTTCCCTAATTCTTTCATGAAGATACAGTTTGTCAGTGTAATTAATAAGCATATTGATAATTACATCGTGACCTTCCATGATATTGAAAATATTTCTCCATATCCCTTTATAAGCTACCAATTGAAATGTCCATACAATTGCCAGTATCATTGGTATCGTCATGCTTCCATAACCTAATGTGATAAAAGTATACATATCACCCCAGGTGTAAGTGAACCATAATAGATATGATAACAAGACTACTGATATAGATGTTTCTGCTAAGATTAATCGTCTATATTTCAGCATTTCTTCAGAGTTCCAAACTTCATCTTTGATCTTAACATCTTCTGCAAAGATTGGTTTTTTATCATCGTCGAACTTGATTACCGGACATTTTTTAGATTTATCTACACGCATAGTGCCGTAGAAATTGACTACAATCACTCTAAAATAATCCATGTGAGTAGTCTCTGTGAAACCCTTCGTCGTCAGATAATAAAGTAACGGGTTAGGCTTCTTGATATACTCCACATATTGCATCCTTGCCAGAGTAATTCCTATGAACATAAGACATAGAACCATATATGTTATCATTTGTTTCCTCCTTTATTGACACGAAATACAACCTTCTTCCATTTTACAAACAGCCCCTTCAAAAATCTCAGGTTCCTCCTCAATTGCATGAGCTAATTCTCCAGCATCCAGTTTCCCAGAAGTCTTAGTCATCACATAATAGAGAGTTTTCAATTTAGCTCCCCAAGCAGAGATGATTAGTTTAATCAACTCACTTCCTTCTTCATCATTTTCTAAGAAGATGAAGTGACTTAATGATTGATCAGTGTAAGCCTGTGCAGCTGCTGTCATAGCTGTTAAGAAATACTGATTAATCTCAAATCCAGTCTTGAACTCTGCCAACACAGTGTTTAATTCAGCAATCAACTTCTCTCTCTGTGATGCATTAATGTAAGATTCATAACGTTCATCTACCAACATTGGAGCTATATGTTGTACAGACCCATGATTCAATCTCACACTGTTAATGATTTCCTCAGTAATACCGTATCCGAGGTTAGTCAGTTTCTTTAACAGGTAATACTCTGTCTTCTGGTTCTGGAGGGATGATGTACTCAGAGTTTGGAAGTATCCTAATGGGGGTTCATTTGGATTTCCTCCTACTACCAAAGAGGATCCTGCTGTAGGGGCAGAAGTTGTTTTTGCTGCATTAAATTCAAATCCACCTTTAGATAATTCACTGTATGATCCTCTTCTGAGTTCAGGATTGATTGGTAATATATCTGGGACGAAGGGATCAAAATCAGTGTTGAATCTATCTGCATACAGTTTCCGATATGCTTCTGTTAATTCTTCTTTTACACCAGACTTTCTTTTAGGATCTTCTCTGAGTAGATTATTTTCAGTAACCTTGTTCAACACCTTTGTTCTGATAACTCCATCTTTTACAGGTTCATTATAATCATCTACTCCTATGTGTCTATGTCTCTCTGAGAATAATCCTATCGGAGCATATGCATAATTTTCCCCATAGGGCATAATTGTATCTCCATGTTCATAATACATATGTGAAAATGCAATTTTAGATTTGATTTTAGTTGCTGCTGAGATTCTCTTTGCAATATCACTTCTGACTTTTAGAGACTCAATACTATCATATTTAATACCAGTCTCATGTAGAAGGTCTGTGAACCCCAATGATGTTACGCCCACCACTCTATGGGTTAGAGCTAGTACTAAATCATCTAATATAGGATATTTGTTCCCTACATTAACAGCATTTACCATATCAAAAGCAGCCTTTGCTGTATATTCTAACATCGGTGTCAATAGGGTATCATTATCAACGTCACTGATTTTACTATTGAGTTTTGCCATACGGGAAAGATTTACATTTGCCAAGACACATACAGATGATAGATTTTTATTTCTGAAAGGTCTTCCATATAAGGATTCTCCTGCAATCTTTAATGGGTTAGTAATCTCTTGGCATAAGTTTGTACATACAATGTTATCAGGTAAAGAATAAGCTGCATTAACTGTATCATGAAACATCAACCATACTTTACCTGACACAATCATTGCGTTGGCAATATCTTGCATATATTCTTTACTATCTACCAGTTTCCATTCACTAGGTAAAGCCCCAGTTATTTTAACAAACATGTCTGGGTTATGTTCTGCTAAGATGGATAACGCTTTGTAGTAGAAGTTCATGGTATCCCAGTCATATACACTTTCATTGAAGTAATTGCGCTTAAATTTATGTACATCCATAGTTCTGTTTTTCACTTTGTCATATTCTGATGGCATCATGTTATTTTGTAACAGAGTTTGGAATTCTTCTCCTTCAATGTATTCTGCAACTTCAACGCTTGTCTTTGCCTTTTTGTGAATAAACGTAGGAGATGTCAATAACCACTTACCACCTTTCAAAAAGGTATTGATGAAAGAATCTGACATCACTAGACCTGCATACATCTTGTGCAGACTATCTAATGTTGCTTTGGGTTCGTGCATACGCATAATTGTAGGGGCATCCAAATGGTGAATTGGGATGGATACAATGACAGAAGCCGAACGTCTATTTCCTTGATTGACTGCTGAGAGCATCTTTGTGAACGGATTCAAATATACTGCAACAGAAGGAGCAACTCCACCTTTCCCTACAGGACTACCCCCTGCCCGTAATGCCCCCAGATAATTAGATACACCCCCAGAATTTGCACTATATAATGCAGTTGTCTTCAACATTTCTCCAATACCTTCTGAGCTATCATCAGGACCTGTCAAGAAACATGATACAGAGGACGCTAATGGTTCACCATTAGGTCGGTAAACTCCTAAGTTATAAGTAATTGGAGTTGATGGTACAAGATATTCACTTGCTAGTAAATTGACTAGTAAAGCATATTGAGGGGTATCTTTCAAAGACATCAATAAATCTTTGAAATCTCGTCCTAGTTGCTCTTCAGTCCAGTGATGTCGTGAATAGAAACCAAACTTGTCATATTTTTTGAAAATCATGGCAATATTGTTTGGTCTGAAGATTTCTGGATGCTCTATGATACTTTCGTCGTTGTTTAAGAAAACTGGACTGTAGTCGTATACAGAGGGATACCCTTTTAAACCATATACATCTTTATGTTTCTCTAATAGAATCCTGTTGTAGCATCCAGTGGAAGCATATAGGGTACCTACGGCAATACGTTCATAAATTTCAAATAACGTTTCTACACTTTTATCTGAAGAATTTTTTACAGAAACAGTCTCTGCTAGGATTGTTACTGCATTATACGGAAGATTGATGCATAAGAATGCCGCAACGTCTCTTTCTGATGTATCTTTAAATGAGAATTTATCTGCATCTTTCTGACCAGGATATTGGTCATATTTAACAGCATTCAACATTTTTAACACATTGTCTGCTTGAGTAACAATATCTGATAGTAAAGTTGTGAGAACTAACATTTCACCATCTAACACCATATCATCAAGGTATGCCCCTTCCACGATCTTCAGAAAATTATTAGCCTGTGCATTCATAGAATCTGATCTTAAATTCTTTCCCTGAACTGCAATACTGTCTGGGTAATTAGAAATTTCGTTATAGCAACCAATGTGGAACTGAATCAATACTTGGAGTGTCTCCGTAATATCCACTTTCCCTTTAACTACTTGTAAGTTAAAGGTGGCAGGGTCAAATTCAGTGTATGATCTAGTAGATCCTATTTTGGAACATAATAGTCGTCTATGTAATACGTCCAAACTATGGGAGATGTATAACAGGAATCCTGAATACATATCATAAGGGAAACGTCTGGATGTTTTTGCATGTAGAATCTTGGAGGTAGCTTTCAGAGCTTCCACTACAGACACTCCGTCTCCTACTTCCACCATATAGTCTAGGATTGCCCGTTCATCTTCAATGTAATGGGAAGTATAAGCATCATATACACGAGTACATAAAGGATTATAGGTCAGAGATACTGCAAGGTCTTCTGTCAATTTGACTCCCTTTTTTACATAGAGGTCATAATTGAAGGCTGCTTTAGTCCGAGATTCCTTGATTAATGCAATTTTTTCGCCGATGATGCTGATTGTACTGTCTAAAATAGTTTTGAGATTACGTGTTGTATTCATAGTTTTATTTTCTCTCCAATTGCTTTCAGTAAGGTGTTGCTGGGGTGCATATTTCTCAATCTAGTGTAAATATATTGAGCATGTTCTTTAGAAATTACTGTCTGTCTATTCAAGATTCCCATCTTGAACTTTGAAATGTCGGAATACATTTTTGGAATCAACTCTGGTTTAAAATGTGATCCTTCATCTTCGTGAGATTCTTCTATCTTATCTGTTGATTCCCAATATTTTGATCTAGGATTCAAGAATGTTTCTATTAGGTTGTTTCCTGTTCCGTCACAATATTTTAGGAGTAGTGATCCTAATTTGTCTAGTTGTGGGGTGTTAGTTGTATGGTAGTAAGATATAAAGAATCTTGCTATATGGATGTTACTACCAAAAGTAGTCAGAATGGAAGATACATAATACTCCCCGTTATACGTATAATCATCCAGTTCTACTGCTTCCACGTCTTCCATTTTTGAAATGAGATCTCCATATACTGTGTATAGTATAAGTTGATCCATGTCCTCCCTGTTTAATTCATCAAAAACAGGTTTTATAAAAAAATTCTGAGAGTCTAACATTGATGACAAATATAATGCCAGTCCAATATCAATGGTGGAATTATAAATGTCAATCAAAACATCATTTAGACGAGAATCTTGAGATGACTCCGTTATCCCGTATCTGTCTAAAAACTCTTCAAAATTGACAGGTATTTCTCTGGAGTCTATTGTTGTCATAGACCCCAAGAGATTTTTATGGAGATTCTCTACATCCATTATTTAGAGATGATCCCAAATAGGAATAAAAACATAAATACAGTGAGTGCCTTGTGTGTTGATTTTCGATTTGTGTTATTTGAAACTACATCGAACATATTAGATAGCATGTGATAACTATGTTTCTCATCATCTTCCAATACCTTCAAAGACAATAGAGCTACTAATTCATCATATGATTCTTCACTTAAACCTGTGTCATTATATACTAGTGACAGGGATTGTGATTGTGAATTTTCTACAGCCTCCCATTCCATCCCTTCATTAATGTAGGATAGGAATTCTTTCCATTGGAGATCGTCATCAAAGGGTAGTTTCACAATATTATCACCCATCAACAAATCTCTAGTTAATGGATTATACTTCTGACCTTCAATATATGGTGCAACAAACTCCCCTTTAACCATACTGTTAAGAGTTTTCGAGATTGTTTCTCGGTTACTATACAGCCAAGGAAATTCTAATCTCCATCCTGAACAAAAATCTCTACCCGTAGCCTTAGCAAAAGCATCTAACACTCTGTAGAATACTTCAGCTAATCTCACGAAATACACTGGTTTGATTGAAATTGTCCCACTTCTTGGGGAAGCCATTTTGTACATAATATTTGCTTCTTCAAATTCACCCTTGAAGTATTTCACTTCTACGTCTTTCTCTTGTACAAAATCTACAAAATTCTCTACAAAAGAGATAAATTTATAAACATTGACATCATTCTTTTCTGCCAATACTATTGAAGACAAGGATGTCAAATCTTTCTCTGGAGAACCTGAGTAACACCCATTGATTGCAGCTAAGATTGATAACAAAATAGACTCTGTTGCTTTATGAATACCTTCGGCAGTCTTGCCTCTCAGAGTCCCAGTACACATTGATTTCAATGCCGTATTGGATTCAGCTAAGTGCTTAATTGCATTAAAATATTGTTTGAACAATACAGGATTTAGCAACGATTCACTGGCTAATAAGGGCTTTCCTCTATTTAGGTAGATGAAAAGTTTACTCAAGCATCTTGAAGTACCTTCTCTGAGACAAATGGGAAGTTTTACCTTCAAGAAAGCCTCTTTGTCCTTGTCACTCAACTGATCAAATCTGACTCCTCCAGAATCTTTCATCTTAACTGCCAAAGTTTCCTGTGCATCCTCTGCCAACCCAGTAAAACTGCTAACGTCCACTGCATAACTATTACTCAGATACAATAAGATTGCTGTCAATCTCTGGAATCCGTTAATTAACAGGATGTTTTTTCCTTCAAGATTGATGGGCGACGTTTCTTCAAAATCGAGATCCTCATTCTCTACTCCTAAAGTTATGAAGTCAGTTACCAACAAACCTTCTGTTCGTAGGATGGAAGCAATCAATTTTCGGTTATCAGCCAGCTTCCATGCTGAAGTTCTCTGATATGCAGGTAGTGTCACTATCCCCTCTTTCCAAGCCTCTACTAATTTGCCAATCTCCCATTCTTGGAATTCAGGTGAAGATAATTTTCCTTCCTCTACTTCTTTTGGAATGTCTGATCCTAACATCTTATGCTTTTTACTACGTTTCTTGGGTGACGAAGTAGTGTTTACTTTAGACTTCACCAATACTGTCTCACTCCCTTCCATGTAAGACACCCAATCGAAATCACGTTTCTCTTTTGTGAGTTCCAATACCAATTTTGTGATCTCAGAGATGATACTAAATTTTGCATCAGTAGCAATTAAGGGAGAGAATCCGTAGAAGAAATTTGTTTCCTCTTTCTTGGCTTTAGCAGATAGTGCTTTCAGGGTCTTTAATAACCCAGTTAAGAATTTTACCATGACATCTGCTACAACACTGGCAGTCATTTCATCATAGGCTTCACTGTTTTGATGAAAATTATTAATACCAATACAGTCAAATGTCACTTTGCTTGCATCAGTATTTTGGCGAAATATTTCTATCTTGAAGTCTGATTTTTTATCTCCGATGCAGTACAGAGGATTGCCTATAGAGATTAACAATCGGTGATCTGAATCAGTCTTTTCAGGAGATACCATCCCTGTTTCTCTCACAAACGGAATATACATCTCAATTTCTTCAGCAAAGAGCAATAGTAATAGTTGCTCATCTACACTCTTCATAATGTTGAAATTGGGATATTGTCGATTCACAGGGAGGTTGATTGATTTCCCAAGCATATTAAGAGTAATGGAATATTTTACAGGAATATCTACTCCATTTTCTAACAAAAATTCATAAACTTGGAGAGGATCTCCTCCTTTAGCTGCCAGTATTGAGGTAAATTTGTCCAGCGAATTCGAGGGTGGATTGCCCTTCACTTTCTTCATCAGGTTCAGGGAGTTCCACAGTTTGAAGATCTTGTTTTGCATGTTCTAATCCTTTTAAAATAGATGGAGTTACCAAAACTGCTCTTCTGTGCAGTTGTGATTTTTCATAAACACTTTTTACTATGTATAATCTACTGTTCTTTATCTTTGTCAGATAATCATTCATCAATGTGAATGTAATATAATCTAATACATCCCATTCAATTCCTGTATTCAGTCTCCCTACTTGTGCATCAGCCAATGAATCCAATTTTACTAATGTATCAAAAGTATTTCCCTTTTTGTTCTGTACTATCCCAAGGGTTTTGTAAGCATCTTTTCCTTTTACTTCAGTGAATATGTGATTGAAAATAGTAGACTTAGTTTTAAAGTCTGACTTCAGAAATTCTCCTAGAGTTGAGAACTTACCTGGGAGTTTCATTCCTATTAGTTTCATCAACTCGTCTTTTACTACTCTCTTCATATAATCTATTTTAGAGCTATCGTAAAAACACAATACTTCCATCAATGTATTTGTAGATAGCTCTGAATATACATCATGGGTGTCTAGTCCTTCTTTCTTTAAAAACTCCTTGATAGATATTCTCAAATACCAGTCTGGCTCAACTATCTCCAACATCAACATTGATAAAATGAATGTCTGGAATGATTTTGTTTTACTGGGTTGTACTAACAAGGATTTATGCATTTTCCATAATACGTTTACTAATGAATTCGTCCCCTCACTTTCGTTTTGTAGATTGATTAACTCCCTCTCCATCTTGGCTATCGACAGAGAATCAATACTCATCACACCTTCGAAAATCTTACCTTTAAATTTCATGGAAGTGAAATCAGTTTTGTCACAGATAAGGGTTACTATATCAAATCCACCACTATCTTGCAGACCATCCTTCCCACCCTTCATTTTCATAGCTTCTATCCATTCCCAAATTCTGTAGATATGTTTTTTTTTTGTTACTCCTGCTGCACTTGAGAAAAAATTCTTCACATATTCTTTAGTCTCTGGTAGGATTTCATCTGGTGGATTTCCATCCCTGTGATATTTTCGTGTCACACTGAAGCCTTCATCATATAATTTCTCTGCAATACGGATTCCGAAAGAGCTCGGATGTTTGAACCAACCGTCCCATAAATCTTTCTTTGAAAAAACTTCATATAAATATCTATCAGAACCTCTGTAGTGCATAGCCATTGTGTCCAATAATTCTCTGGCTTTGAAAATAGGGTCTGTTATTTTAGGATTGATGCTGTATTTTTCTCCGTGATTTTCTAACACTGGACGAACAAGTATTGAGTACATCACATTTCTAAGTGTACATGCTTCCATTTCTTTTTCTAAGTGAGTCATGGATATGTTTCTGTTACATTTATTATGTGACCGTTGGAGATTTATCATCCCTACATTTCTGAATTCCTCATCCCCGCCATCTTTTAACAGTAAACAAGTGTTAAAATATAATCGTTGTAACTCATCCCATGTGATTGTTTCGATAACCCAGTCTTCAATTGCCAGTTTGAATAATAATCTGAATGCCATTTCAGAGGTTATCGTATTGAACTCTTTTTTATCTGGTTTGTTGAAATACTGTTTGATAGCTGAATTGTATTTTCTTACCGTGTCTACAATCTTGATATTGTGTGCTGTTCTGTCTCTCCATATCATCTGCATCAAATCTTTTACTGAAATACTTGAATCTGGTGATTTGAATGATCCTTTATATACACCAAAATAATCCACGAAATACACTCCGAGGTCAAACACTTTTTCAGTACCGTCAATAATTGTTTCTGGTACAAAAGATGTTCCTGATAGAATTGCTGTAGTATGGATAACTAAATCATGGCTTAGGATTACTTTATTCACATCATCTTTAGCATTAGTTAAGGCTGCCATTTTCTTTCTATTGATTACGATAATCTTCTTATCTTTGATGTTACTCTCTACAAATAGTTTCACCACAGCAGCTTGTCTAATATTCGGAACATAACAAATCACTTTTCCATTTTGTTTCAGAGTGTTCACAACATGGGTCAATACTTCAAAGATTTCACTCCCCACATGTTTTGGCAACAGATGTTCCATACGTATATCAGTTGTGATAACTTCAGCTTCTCTTGTTTGGTGAAAATATTCATATTCTTCTTTTGTGCCTGGAAATTTATCCAGAGGGGCTTTTTCCTTCGTCAATACTGTTTCCATACCCACTTCACTGTACACCACTACAAATTTCCATCCCCGTAACGGCAAGTTACTTTCAGGAATGATTCCTCTTTTAGTGTAAGACAAACTTTGTAGGAATCCTATTGAAGTTTCATCTGCATCAGCATCATTAATCACAATATGAGTTAAGTTTTCGTGGTTCACCAACATTGCTAAAGATTTGATTGCCTTCAATGTGGCTAAATCAAATTCTGTGAAGGGAAAGGTGTGGTTTGTGCCCAACATTTGGTTTTCTGCTGTCTTGCCCATCACCAAGTTATACGACAATTTACGATATAAAGCATAAACTCTGTCTGATAAATTTGATAATTCTTCTAACACTAACACAAATGGCTGTCTGGTGAAATTGGTGATTAACTTTTTATATTTGTCTGTCGATGTATAGAGGGTAGTGCATAGGGATGAACCACTTTTGATGAATTTACCGATCTTATCAGATGCATCTCTACTTTTCATTTTGACTGACTCAGTTTTATCCAATTCTACTTCTTCCTGTGAAATTGGATCCTCGTCACATAATGTCATGATGTCGAATTCTGATCCTAAAATAGTAGTATCTGACTTTAAGAACCCATCTGAACGTGCTTCTAAATCATTGACTAGGCTTCTCATAGGAGCTACGACTAAAGCTCTTTTACCCATTTTCTTAAGATACTTCAACGTCTTTTCTGTTTTACCTGCCCCTTTTCTTGATTTATTGACGATAACTCTATTGCCATTAAACATATGTTCAAATATTGTCGTCTTAGGATCTTTTTCAGATCTTACAAATAGACGATGAGATTCAATAGTACACATACTATACCCAGAATGGGCAAGTTTCTCTACCAGATCAACCATGTCATCTAAATACGTATTCATCAATTTATGTTTTACATCATCATTATTCCATCCTTTCGATCTTAATCTGTTATGGAGAACATCCATTAGATAGCCTGACTCCATGTCTTTCAGAATGTATGTGAACTCGTTATGTGGGATTGTATTTTGTTCAGAATCTACTAGAAGTGTTTTTGCTGATTTGGTTCTATATTCTTGCTTTACTGCTTCGTTTTCAGCTAACAATTGGTCAATTGGTAATTCAATAGAGTCGTTTAATGGCATGGGAATATCCTCTCTGATGTGAATGTAGCCCACAAGTCAGTAGGCTACAGGTTTGATTCTAGTGGACTGTTCTACTCGTCGGGAATTTAATTACGTTAGATCCCTCAAACATTATTCGTTCTTCCTCTAAATAAGAGATCTGATCGAATTCTTTCATTGATAATCCTACCTTTATTGTTTGACCTTCAGAACGTACTGCTGACGGGTTGGCTAATAAATCATCTACATTTAGACCTTCGAATACGAAATAAGTATTAGTTCCATTTAAAATAGACATTAAAGACCCATCCCACTCACTGAAGGGTTCTGCATCTACTCCACCATGATGTTGAACCAACATCCGTCGGTAACGCATGAAACTACTTACCACATCTCGATACACGGTACTGAATCGGAAACATTTCCGAAACTTGGCAGGTTTCCCATCTACAAATAATACATTCATGCCAGTTATGTCTGTCAATACTAAATCAAACTCCACTACCATATTTTCACCTAATCCATAGATTAGATCTTCACCTACAGAATCATCAAGGGCTTCTGACAATTGCACTCCTGCATTAAGGATGTCCAGATTCATTTCATTCACTACAGCCATCACTTTATCGTCTGTGTCAGACAGTGCTATCATTGCTTCAGTAGATGAAATTAGCCACTTAGTTGATACTAAATCATTGTCTAATGCTTGCTCTTTAACATATTCATTCATTCTCCATAATAGTGATATAGACTTAGGGAATTTATGTGATACTACTTCCCCCTTGTCAACTTTAGACAGAAGTTTCGAGAACATGTGAATCAATCCTGCCGTATTGATTCTTGAATCATTAGAAATCTCATCTGGTACAATCAAAACTAACTGATTGTATGTTAAATCTCCAACTGAATAGAATAGGATCATCATGTCTGAGTTTTTAAACCATTTTCTGAAATATTCTCGAATGTATCCTTGAGTATTATCAAGTGGGAGATCCTTAGATTCTTCCAACACATCAGCTAATTTAGCCTTAGATCCATTTGGGAAAGTTAATACATTCTTCAACTTAACTTTTTTCAAACTTGCTGGAGAATTACACATGGAATCCATTTCTACGAAGGCATCATTCTTGCGCAAGGTATCTGCTACCTTTTGGGTACATAATGTCACCATATCTACTTCATATCTGACAAGATCTAACAATACATCATTTATGGCTGAAAATAACCCTGCATTCCCATAACTGATCTCTGCATTTCCTCTAACTGCTTGAGGATTCAGCATTGAGTCACTAAATAAGGTTGGGTAAGATAATCCACCATTGACTACATCATATTCAGCTAGGTTTTTCATCAGGTCTTTCATTTTATTCTCCTTTATCTTCTGTTAAATCATGTACTATACTTTCTAAATATACTGCATGGTCTTCTTTTAATAATTGTCCCAATCTCCATTTTTCTTTATCAAGTAAAGTTCCGGCTTTTATGGAGAAGAGATAGATTGAATAACATAAATTGGTGTATAACACCAAGAGTACAAGTATATTTCCCCCGTAATTGTTTACACTCAGATTTTCAAATAATAAAAAATAAAACATCATCACGATTGCCAATAAAGGAAGTATTACTGAGTATCCATATCTCACCAATACTATCGTATCCATATTGCTGCCAGTTGTATCCCCATAAAACATCTCACCGTAAAATTGTGTCAGGGGAGTATTTTTATCCATCCTCTCTAATTTAGACAGGAGAGAATTCATGTGGATATGACTAGCATATAGAATCACTAACAGAACCAACGATACCATAAAAATAATATTCGTTACCATTTTTCTATCCTCAGCCCCACTTTACTATACTTTGCATGATTCTCAGATAATAGTGAGACTAGTTGATTTTTCAAATCTGATTCAGGCAAATCTACGAATGAGGAGTCTATATCTACTAATACAAATGCTTGACCCACAATCCCATTAGTAAACTCATAAAGTTCAGTGATAACTTTATCTTCTGGAAAGGTGTTCAGTAGTTCCAGTAAACATACTCTATTTTGTAAATTGAGTGGAACTTCTCCTACCTTTTTTGAAGCTAAGTTGGCACATACTATATTTGCTAATATTCCGAACTGGATGTCACCTAATATTGGTGGACATCTCCCTTTGTACGGTATATAGCTTCTGTGGTTGAACTTTCTGATGACGATTGAATATTTATCTGCCATAGAATTCTCTCGTTAATGTCAGTTTAGCATCATTAGGTTTTCCTCCCAATTGGATGATTAGTACGACACATTCTTCAATATGTTTTACATTGGAGATTAAATCATCATATTTAAAATCCATTGCAAATCCTTTCATCATGATAGGTTTCTGTTGTGTTACATAAGCTACAGTCTCCTTTTGTAAATAACTTACGGTGTTGCATGACATATCACCACCTATCTGTACTTGTAAATACATTCCTAAGAATGTCCCTGTTAGCATAGTGTTGCTCCTGGTAGATATTGCTTATTGCTGCTTGGTACTTTAGTCTATGATTTGTCTAAGGCTCTTTCGGGGAGACTTTTGAATATCTGATAGACTACTTCTGATTTGATCAGTGTTAGCATCTCTTACTCTTTGTGGATCAGTTAAGTAAAATTTCTTTACAATACCTTCTATCCACAACTCTTCGTTCGTGAGTTCTGCATATACTATCTGTTTTAATTTCTGTCTAGTTCTGATTTTACATTCTTCAAATAGAGGTTCGACTACACTTGTAGAATTCAAATTAGACAATATGGACATAAACGTATTGAAGTCTTTATTGGACTCTACTCCAGTACCTGACATAAAATTGATATGCCAATATTCTAAATCTTTAGATGCCCACATGATGTATGCTAATATCCATATATAAGGGTCGTTTGATGTGTCTAGCATGGTCAAAAAATGTTTATCAACATCTCTGATCATTGCACTATATGTCGGGACATCCCACATGTGTAGCCAGCCTTTCTTTACGGTGTCTATTTGATGTATTCCGTAACTTTGAACATATGTATCATAAGCAGTGATAAATCGGAGCATAAAAGTGTGAATCTTCAAAGAATCACCATTCGGATCATCTTTCCTTCCCCATCGTATTAAATATTGAGATACATTCACTCGGATGATGTTCATCAATTCTTCTACAACACCTACCTGGTATGTTATCCGTTTCTCCATGAAACCTATACGATCTAATCTGGAATTTTCCTCCAATGTGTAATATTTGCTCACATTCATGTGGGTGGGTTCACCTTTTAGAATTGGTCCAAATGCTTCATGATTGAATGGTCGTTTATTTACAACACACCAATGATCTACTAATCGATCATATCTGTTATTTAAAGAAGGTTTTGTATAGAATACTTCTGCGGTAACTGTCATATTATATCTCCAGTGGACTTTTAAAAATATTGATGAACTTACATAAACGTTTGTTCATTTCAAACATGTCTTTTCTATCACTATTCATACTCATAAACGTATCTAACCCACCAGATTGGATTAAATTTCTGGCTTTCATTGGAGTAAGAATTTTATGGAGGTTGTTGTGACCTCCTGTTAAGCACTCATACGTTTGAAGATCTTTAACAGCAATCCCTTCGTACTTTTCTGGGATATTCTTTTCTAGCGTTCTCTCCCATCCTCCGAACCATTTAAACACTATGTTTGGAGTTATACAATATAAAGACAACATATCAGAATCCTTAGACCATAATTGAAACTCAGTGGAGGGATCCATCTCAGAGTATTCTTTTACGTAAGAATATATCACATCGTCAGCTTCAGCACCATCCTCCATTACATCAATGAAAGATGGGAAGAAGTCAATTTCTCCTACTATAGATAACAAATCTTCCATTTCAGGAGATTTTTTCTTCCGGTCTCCTTTATATTCAGGATAGATGTCTTTTCTCAGGAGATGCTTACTGTCTCTTGCCACAACTTTCAGAATGGTGTCATAATAACTCACACTCTGAATATAGTCAGCTCTTTCCCTCAATACTGAAATTATTTTGTCAATATCTGGTGGGATTATGCCTTGTACCTTATACTTCCATGTTGCATTCACTCCATTCATCAAGAAATAAGAATAATCAATCATTACTACTTTCATAATGTATCACGCAATTGAGTTATTTATCATTAAGTGGAATACCGAATCTCTTAATGGTCTGTTGAAATATACTTCATCACCTTCATCATTTAGTAGATTAGTCCCATCATGTAGTGCATCCACAACCACATTATACCCATCCTTGTCTTTTACAAACAAACTTACTTCAGGAACTAAACTATTATAAACTCCGAACTCTCCTCTTGTTCTCAATGCAATAAATCTCGAATATCCACTTCTAACATCAACTCCTAAATGGAAAGCTACCAATAAAATCTTGTCCCTCAACCCTTCTATTGTTATGATTCTGTATTCTACAGTGTCCATTAGGTCTACATATTCGTTGAAATTATATGTATTGCCTGATTCAATATAAGCCTTTTCTCCCATTCTGAGATGTTTCTTTAATACATCTCGTAATTCGTCATGACTATAAACGTCTCCTACACCGATATTGTTTTTACGGAAAAATGCATTAAGACTATCAGTATATCCATCAGTATAACATGTACATACCAGATTATGTCTAAGACTCATACTGATATTTATGTTTTTGGAACTATATGCACGAGAGTCTTTTTCCACATCAACTAATTCTATCTTTGCAACCAAATATTCACGACGAGCATCTAATGGAGGGGATTTCATGTATATTTCATACTGTGATATATAATGCATCCTGTCATTTTCTAGTAAAATATCTTTTTTTGGAATGCCCTTTCTATGAGGTGTGGTCACTTGTCTAATCAATCTCCGTACTGCTGCATTCTCTGTTCTGAATGTTTCTAGCATTTTGTCCTTTGCAGTTATAAGTAATGGTGTCTGAAATTTTTCAGAATCGAACGGCATGATCAAAGGAGAAGCCTTGATTGTTGGTTGTTCAAAAGAGATTTCTCGTTGATTTGGATTATTTATCTTCTTCATAGTATTTGCCTTGATTGATGTTAGATTGTTCTTCTCTTGAAATGGGGATTATACTATACAAAGTGTAAAAGGAACCACCTTCAGCCATTTCAGGATGGAGTAATACAGATACACTATATTGATATTCATTATCACAGTCATAAATGGTAACTTGAGCATCTATGTAGGCATCATTCAATAGAGGGACTCTATCTCTTGAATATGTGACATTCCGAATTTGTCCATATTCTGTCACTTTGGCTGTGCATCCATATTTTAATATATGCATCATCAACCGAATTTCGCCAGATTCATTGATTAAAATTGGAGATGAATCTTCCGCTTTGGATGAGAACAATATAAAAGGATGAGATTCACTACATCTGCTATCTTCTGATTCAGGTACTGCACTGCCTGGTACAATAAATAATTTGCCTAACGAGATAGTTTCATCCGATAAGTCATCTGGGTAATTATTTTTATTCCCGTCTTCATACATACTAAATTTCATACCAAGCATACTCATGAATCTAAATAATGCCGGATTAACTTCTCTCTTGGATTTATTAAACAAATTGTTTGACATTAAAGATGCAAAAGAATGTCGTCCTAATTTATACAACTCCTTCTGGGGTATATGAAATGTTACCGTTCTGTTATTCTCTATAGAAAATGGTATGTAAAAATGAGATTCTACTCTCACTCTTGCTTCATCTCCTACTAACTTCTCGGAAACTGTGAACTCGTCGTTTTCTGTTTTACAATCATGTACTTCAAAAGTTAAGCTAGAAAATAAATCTAAATATGCAGCTGAGTTGATTGCGTAAATCATTTCTTCCATGTCTTTCCTATCTGACCTAGAAAATGTTTCTGTAAAACTGTATTGAACTCTCAGCCACAATTTGTCAACTTCACAAGGATCTTTCAATGTTAATGGGTATAATTGTTTTGATAATTCATCAATTAGAAATGCTTGCACTTCTTGATCGTAATTTTTCATGTGACCTTCTAAAATAAAATTGAAAAAAGTTACTAGAACATTGTATAATACACCCATTCATATAACTCCAGAACAGGTGTATATCGGGAGCCTTTAGCTCAATTGGTTAGAGCGTCCGACTCATAATCGGGATGTTACAGGTTCAAGTCCTGTAAGGCTCAGAACACAAGTACATTGAAAGAATCTTCAATGATCTCACCATCTTTCTCTCTGGTGATTTTGAGAATTTGATCTGAGTCACTTGTTAATTCTAATGTACAACTGACAATATTATCTAATAAATATTCTTGGACAATATTATCCACCCAATCTATTCTTGATTCCTTCAATGCCTCTTCTGCTTCAGGATTACCTTCAATCACTGCCTTATGGAATTGGCTGAATTTTATGTACACCTGTTTCTCATTCCAGGGATCTTCTGTGTTGTAAACTGCACCCATATCCATATCTGCTGTTTTTATCCATAGAGCCATATGTAAAGCATTTTTGTAATCTCCGTCTTGCATGAAATTAGACATACGTGCATTGTTCATCAATCGGAGACTATTGTATCCACCCAACTCCAACCGAACTGGAATTGAATTATTATTGAGATGCTTCAAGTCCTCTTTTAGGAATCTCAACACTCGTAATACTGCCGTTGTATTGACGAAATCCTTAATGGAATCCCACGAACTCTCATCAACATCTTTTAATAATGCATCCCCAAGAGTCCCATATGATAAATCACCTTTATGGCATTCTTCATTTGAATTTCTCCGAGCATCTACTACATTCCTGTAGGTGATCATAGTATATGTGGATTGCTCTACCTTGTCATGAAAGTGATCTTCATATTCATGTTCTAAAATAGACAAAAAGGCTACTTTATACTCTGTCCCATCTACATTTACTTTCCAGATGTTGCCATCTACTCCGTCCATAATTCGTCTTACATCAGTGAGATTTTCACCAGAGTAAGTTAGCATATCCCCTTTTCTGCTTAAATAACAATTAGGATAGCTATCATAGACACGTTTGATGGAACCTCCTTTACTCATATTACTTCCTTTTCCTTCAGAATTGAATACATGACCTAAAGTGGACTCAATAATTTCCTCCGAATAAAAATTTGCAGGTAAAGCACAAACAACATCTACTCTAGTGAGTTCATTGAGTTCGAGCATGTTGCCTTGTGAGATATAATGATGTTTGCAATTCTTAAATAGAGAATACTCTCCTCGATTGAAAGATGTAGCCATAATCTCCATAATCATGGTATCGTCGAGATTTACTACATTGAGTGAAACCATATTTGATAATACTTCTTGTAATACAGTCGTCATTTTGATAATCCTTTTTTGTTTGGAGTTGTTTGGAGTCTGATTAAATACTGTCTAATGGGGTAATGTCACCTTCTTTTTCGACATATACCTTGCCCGTTTTGGATTCTACCCAGAAACATCCTCCTGATATAGCATAGTTACCTTCCATGTAAGTTTTCCCAGTGTTCTGTACTAACTCAAACATTTCAGGTATTGAGAGTTTTTCATTGAATACTGGAGGTTTATTTTCTTCCCATTTTTCTACTACGTATAGAGAAGTGCAATTCATTAATGAAATTGCTTCGTTAGTGGCTTTGTCTACAATTTCATCTTCCAAACTACAAGATGTAACTTTCATTGGAATCATTCCGGCAGGAACTTCAGATGCCTTTCGGTCAATGATGTCCTCAAAAATATAGAAAGTGGGAGCAACTATTGCTTGAATTTTTTCTGGATATACTAAGAGATACTCTCGTACTCCTTCACATACATCTCCTTTGGATGTTTCGGAATTCTTGATAAAGTGTTTTGATAATACAGGTTCAAATTTCAGCATCATGGTGTGTAATCCTCATTTATTACTGTTGTGTTCATTCGTTTACTGGGACTTCCGTTTGTGATATATCATGAATCCCAATCACAAGATAGAAATACTGGGATTCCTCTATTGTCCAAAAATACTACTGTGATGTCACAAGCGTGATGTGGGGTTATATTGGACATTGATGATACTACTTTCATAGAAGTAATAATACTTTCCTTGAATATATCACTCACATCCTTGAACAATTTAGACAGTTCAGTTGACCCAAGAGCTTTTGAATATGGTGATCTTGGAGAAATCTTAATAGGGTCTACTTTGGGCAGATGGATGTGATTAAGTATTTTAATATGACGTTTCACATTCGGAGTTAGTGTACTTACTTTCAATTTTCTATACACTGCAAACTCTGAAGCTAATGTTGCATAGACAGATGTCAGGAGTATATCTCCCCAAGAACCGGCTACCATACCTGATAATTCTTTAGTGAATCCTGCTGCATACTGATATTCTGATATTCCACATGAATCTATAAAGAGGATTTTCCCTCCGATGGTCATCACAATGTTCCAGTCTCCAGCACCTTTTTCTGAGAAGCGTTCTGATGAATTCCAAAAAACTCTACACTCATCTATGAACATTTGTACTACTCTGTCTACATTTTTTCTGTTTAATGATCTATCAATATAAGTCCGATTGATGCAATCACGAAGTACTTCTAACAGTGTAGTACCAACAAAAGATGTTGATCCACAAGCTCCAGAATACAGCATTGATATAAACAATCCTTTATACTCAGTATGATCAAGTAGATAATCATTGTCATGAGGATTGAGGATGTCCTGATCACTGATTTGACGTTCAGAAACTATTCTAGTTTTCATCCCATATTTTGTAATCACCTGAGATCTTTCTGATTGCATCCATTTGTCATTGGCTGTTACCAACATTTTATATTGAGCCATGATACCTGGTTCAACGTTAATGTTGAAATCTTGGGTTAAACATACTAAAGCAGTCATCATTTATCCTCTCTAAAGTATAAGAACACTGGATTGCGTGATTTATTTCCGACACCAGTGTTGATATGTTCTATTGCTATGGTCTTTCCTATCAACTCTTTTCTCACTTCCCACAACTCTTTTCTCTGAACATCCGAGAATCCAGATCCTACATTAAATATGACACCTTCATCAGAAATTACCACTAGTGCACCTAGTAATTCTGTATCTATCATATTCTCTTTGAGTGTACGTCTTTTACTACTCCCAGTCCCATTATCCTTCGCTTCATTGTTGTTCTTCTTTAAGGATATTGTATCTACTATCTTTACATCAATAGTCTCAACGGGTTTCAGTCGGAGCAACTGATGTCTCTTATCTGGTCTTCCTGGTTTGTAGGCTTCTGGGGATCGAATCACTAAACCTTCATATCCTAGGCTCACCATCTTTCTCATCAGATCATAGATAGTATCATTTAACTCTTCACTAGAATCACACCGTAAAACTTCAGTACGGGGTAATACCAGCAATTTCTTCATTCCACTATTTCTATTATATCTAACTACATGGCTTCTCAATTGAGCATATCTTTCATGATAACTGGTTTTATGTGAACAATCTTCTAGGAATTTACCTTCAACAGTATCATTTTTCCCATTTTCCAGATTCTCGAATTCTACAGTGATGTGATTAGTGTAATTTCTGGAAATATAATCAAAAGGGCAAATATAGAAATTATGAGTGCCTCGTTCCTTCATGACTTTGGATTGTACATCCTGTATTTTGTCATCTACCCATGCACCATGTATACATGATAGAGTTTTGATCTCTGCTTCTACCAATACTGCGCCAAAATCACCGTCTTTAATCAATCCTTGGTTGTAGGATCTGACTAGCCCATCGGTGAAATGACACTTCATGAAATCTTCTAAAGTTTTTCGGATGTAGTAATTTGGGATACTCTTAAACTGACGGGTTAGAATCTCAATTGAGATTTCTCCGTCTGGTTCAATGAACATGAAGCATGACACTCGTATCCCATCAATCTTGGACTGTGCCAAGTAGGTTGTATTAGCATTCAACATTCCTTTCTCGTAAGTTGATGCTAATTGAATTTGTAAATTTACGCCAGGTTTTACTCCTAGCAATTGTCGAATCATATCAGTGATGTCTTTGTCTACATCTATCTGTGTTGCCATATTTTAGTTCCTCATTGAATTGAAAAATAATTGATGTTATACTTATGTATTAACTTACAGGAGAAAATCTATGACAGATGAGAAAATCAAGCCGGAAGAAGAACCATATGACCCAGAACGTGATAGTCATATCAGTGACAGAATGCCCCCTAAAGAGCCTAGATTAACTGTTGCTAGACACGATAGTGAAGATACTCAGCCCATTCATATTCACAAAGGTTCAGATGTAGCATAATCTTTTGGATGTCCCATTTTTTATACAAAGGACATCCATTTCATTATGCTAATATTTTAAAATCAAACTCAAATACTCTATTCAAATTAGAATTCAGAGTATCCCTCATGTAAGGCTTCAGACTTTTCATTTCCACCATCATATAAGATATTGGATCACATACTTTAGCAACATCTTTGTATTTTACCCAATCATTTTTAGAAGAAATAACAGTATTCCCATCTATAGACAGGCTGTAGATAGAAATACCGAACTTTTTCAGTAAATGAAGTACGTCATCTCTGAAGGTTGTGTCTAAAGAAACGTACCATTCATCAGATACCCATAACTTTTCCCTCTTTAAGAACTTTTTAAACACATCAGGGTTCTCTGTATTGCATTTATCTGCCACGTAGGACGGATTATCATAGACGAAACTGATGAAGTCTTCATTAGACCACTCTCCAGTAATCTCTGTAAATTCAGATTTGATGGGATTCAACAACTGTGAATCCATTTTATCAATCCATGTCCTCACATGTGTATGATTAGCCTCTTTTAGAATCAGCATTTTGCTTTACTCGTGATAGTGAAATGTCATCTGCGCCCAAAACTCCGCTTCATAGGGACTCTAATTGGAGATCTGAATGTGGACGGTTTTTTAGGCTGAACTGTTTGAGTGTATGTTTTGTTGCTTTGGGTCACTTGTGGACTCTTTGTGTTATTTGGGATCTTTGTTTCTGTCACTTTCGTAGCCAGTCTCCCAGTATAAGTGCCAGAAGGAATCTTTATTTCTACTGGAACATATTGAGTCACAGGTTTGAGCATACTATTGGAGTTACTTGTTGTGGATTGAAATAATCTCATTGCCAGCATCTGCGGTATCATTGAAGAATTTACAGGAGAGTTTAATGGTTTGACCATATCCTGTTCACATACTTCCCTTGCATATTCTCTAAGGCAGTCCTCCATATTTCTATATACTACTGTGTCTGTTGTTTTGCCTCCCAATTGAAAGGGTGTGTTATGAGCATTGTTTGGAGGCAATGACGTTATCAGTGCAATCATAAGTACTGCTAACATTGATACAATCACAAGAATTGTTATCTCACAGTACCCTTTATTGAACGTTTTCATGATTGTTTCCTGACGGGTATAGATGTTTAACTCTGTCATATTCTTCGGCAGACCACTTATCATTCACGAGAGAATTTCCTATATAGCCTCTCACCTTTTTTATGTTGACGTTCCAATCGGATCCTATCACATTAAGTCTCAGGTAATTAAACCCAGGCATATCTCGTGAATTAAAGATGAAGTAATCCTCCAACTCATTATTAAGTCTGAATTGGATTTTCTGTTTCATCAATGCTGATTTTTGAATTTCGTATGTACCGAAATATGTAGATGTTATAACAGTGATATTGTCATCAGAATCCACCACCTTTCTCCCAGGGCTATACAGTCCATTGCCTACCTTTACAATAGAACCTCTGTCAATCAGGCGGGAGAAAACTACACCTCTTTCAAACTTAGATACCCATTCTGGTAATGAGTTTCGTATGATTGAATGCACCTCATTTCGGAACAGTGCTGCTGATTCATGTAGATATGAATTACTATTTCGTATCTTCAGGATTGCCTTTGCTGCTGCATTCACCAGTTTATGTCTACCTTTCCGTATATTACTGGTAAACTCTTCTTCTGACATTACATATCTATTTATTCCCAATCTATCAAACTTGAAGTGTGTCATGACTTTCTCCGTGTATTTCTAGGTTTTTTCTCAGAAATGGTACTTTTATGAGCTTTTGTAACAGAGTCTTGTTTATCTTCAAACCACTTAGGTAGATGTTTAAATGGATTGTTATCCACCTGTATACCTTCCAGTTGTGTTAGTCTACCCATCTCTTCAGGTAGACTTTCAAGTTGACATTTACTTACATCTAATGACACCAACATTTCCATCTGCCCCATTGTAGGAGGTAATGCTCTAAGTCTTGTCATTTTAGCTAACAATGAATATAATTTAGATAGATTACCAATCTCTGAAGGTAGATATTCTAGTAATGAGCAAGACAAATTCAATGTTTCGAGATTCAACAAGCCTCCGATAGTAGATGGGAGGGTTTCGATTTTTGTATGATCTAACATCAAATCTGTAAGACTCCTCAGTTTTCCGATTGAATCTGGTATTGTCTTTAGAGGGTTGAAGGAGAGGTATAAATATTCTAACTTCTTCAATCCCCCAATTTCATCCGGTAACGATTCTATGCAGTTTTGGTCTAGTGCAAGACATACCAGCTTCGTCAGTCCACCTATCGTAGACGGCAAACCTTTGAGTTTGTTTTTTGACATAACCAGCGTTCTTAATTTTTGGAGAGATGAGATAGAATCTGGCAACATCTCTATCACATTATTTTCTGCAAACAACCTTTCTAAGTCTGTGCATCCACCAATTTCTGGAGGAATGCTTTTAAGAGGGTTTGATGAGATAATTAACATCTGTAATCTCTTTAGATCCCCTATCTCAGGAGGAATCACTTCAATTTCATTCCCATATACACTTAGACAAACTAATTCCTCTAGCCCACCTATTGTGGACGGTAAATTTTTCAAGTGGTTATCTCCTAACCACAACTTCTCTAAATTACATAAACCACCAATTGATAAAGGTAGGGCAGTTAGTTTATTGAATTGTACATCTAATATTGTCAGATTTACTAATTCACCAAACTTGTCTGGAAGAGCCTCTAGTTTGTTCCAGCCTAAGATTAACTTTTCTAATCTGGTCAGATTACATATTTCGTCAGGGAGATATTTCAACTTATTATTATCCAGCATTAGTTGTTTCAACCTAGTACATTTACCGATTTCTTTCGGCAATTTAGTAAGACGACGATTTTCACTGACATCTAAACGTTCCAGTCTCGTTAAATCGCCTATTCGTTTAGGTAGGACTCTAATGTTGTTGTTGAATAAGTCAAGGCTCTTCAGTCCAATTAACTCGAATACTTGTGGAGGAACAAAATCTAACCCCATATTGGATAAATCTAAAGAGTCCCCACCCCTTTCTTTGACTTTTTGTATTACTTTCAATGCATGATCTACTTTTACACTAGGCATTGTTTTCACTCCCTTTTTCTGAAACTTCTGTTTGATTGCTATCAAGAACTTCAAAATATGCAAGAATTGAAAGGTATGTAATAATGGGCAGGAACTCATTTAGCATGTCATTTTGTTCTGCAATTTCTATTGCCTCTACCAAAACTTGTCCGGCACTGCTCCCAGTTACAGAATTTAATTGTTTCATCACAGTTCACCTTCCATAATTGTATTGACCCCGAAAATAAAGTGAAGTAACACATTTACATTCTTGAGTATCCCGTCCGATGAATTTAATATTTCAAGGTTATTCATATTATTTTCATGAACAAAAACAATCCCTTCTCTTGGAGATGACGTTCTATACTCTCTCCATTTATTTGATTCTAACAGTACTTCTACTTCTTGTGCTCCAGCATGTTTTTTTACTACTTTTACTATTTGCTTTATACATTCTTCTGGTACATCATTCTTATTATATCCTGTGCATCTTATTAGGTAATTGATTCTGTCCATCGGTGTATATTCATATAGGGATAAGTTATCCATATATCTAAACTTATCTCTCCTCACATCCCCTATTACGACATGTCCAGTATTTGAAATACTTTTCATATTTAATAGAGGACTCTTCCTGTCTATAAATATAGCGTGAGTGATTCTACCTGCTGTCTGGTGTTGTATTTTCCTGTTGGGAATATGCATACTACATTGCCCCGTCATCAAGTGGGTCACAATCAGTATAAAAGTCCCATTCATATAAACCATCAAAATTGATAATCTCTTCTACTTCAGTTTCCTTAAGCATAACTGAATTGAGTATGAATGTCTTTTCTAGTGGAGTTCCTTTAAAGGTGTCAGCTATGAAGTTATCAATGTCACACGTGTTCTTTAATTTTCTCAGTTCACTCTTCGCTTCATCTTTAAATTTTGGATCTTGGAAGAAATTGTCAATCCATAATGATACTACTTTTATAACTGCATCTACTCCAGATGTTGATTTACGTACTGTATATGCATAAACCTTAACATATTCAGGACCATGCCATTTGAGTGTGACTCTGTAAGAATTTGTGTTCTTTTTCATAAGTATTCCTGATGGTTACTAGAAATGAGTTCCTACATCAATTGCTATGATGTCATCTAAAGAAGGGATGAGAAATTGATCTATCGGCAATTCAGTTTTACGCCAGTCAGATACCGTATATAGGGATTTGCCTACTTCCCAATAATGGTACTGACCATCTTTTCCTCGTAAACCAATATTTACCTTTGGATAGAATAGTGGTTCTATGCCATAAGTCTTTGCACAGTACCGTAATTCAGAAGCAAAAAATGGTGTATAGCCTTCCATTACATCAGATCCTATGTGGAGAGATACTAACAGAATCTCTATATAACGATCCAACTGAGTCTTTGCTCTAGTGTCTTCTATGGTCACTATATGGTAAGCGAAAGTATCAGGTGACATGTAAATTTCATCTTTATGGTAATTACATGTGTTACCTCTCTCCGAAAATCCCACTATCTCCAGATTACAGAATCTATGCCTTGAATATCTCAGATCATTAAAAATATATTTTAAAGCTGAAGAGGCAGGGAGGCTTCCTAGTCTCTGTATTTTGGGATTTATAAATCTGGTGAGTGGGGATTGTTTGCATAAGGTGGCTATGTGTTTACGGAAATCTAATGACACTGATATATTTGTCAATGGGATGTTGTTTGAAATAGGGTCATATAGATAAATGTGACCATCAAGGGATTGGTGACTTAAGTTGTTCAAATAATAATCTCTCATTTTCCCATATGTATTGCCACTATTTATATTCGGTTTGTGGGTATCTTTTTTCACTTCTTTATCAAAGAAACTCCCCATTGATGAATCAATCTGTTGGATATTTTTTGGGAACAGATCGTGTATTTCCAACTTTGGTGTACCGGAAGAATTGATCACTTGTTTAATTCTCGTCATAATATGCATTATTTTCCTCTGCTAATAATATGAAGTATGCGGCTGTGTGAAACTACTATGCATTGTTCATCCTCAAATATTCCCTCATAGAAAGTTATTGCAGGGTCATCTTTTATATGAGGGTGTCTATCAGGGAAGTGTGTTTCCAGGCATTCTTCTCCTAGAACATCTGTTGCTCTCCAATAATCAATCTCTTCCAATGACTCTTCTAATAGGATAACATCATCAGCTTCCATATTTACACTTGTTGCCATCAGCATTCGACTTCTCCTTTCTCATCAGGAAGTATTAAGTAGTTGTTGAAATTTGTAACATCTTTAACGTGAATATCTGATCTTGATATACTGTTTACTACTATATCTACGAATCTTATCGAATCCACATGACGGACACCTCTAGTCATCAATTCAAAATGTAAATCTGCCCCTTTACCATCGTCTCGTAAACATAAAGTGAGATTTCCAACTTCATATATGGAACGTGCTTTGAATTTCTGTAGATTCTTAACTTCAGATACGTGTTTCAGTATCTCACTTCTAGCTCTCCCAGTCAGTTCTAGCAACACCTTTTTATTATGGAAATGTTTCTGCAATCTTGAGTATTTTCTACCTCCTCCATTAATGACTGATGATTGGCAGATAATAGATAAATTCCTACCTGGACGATGTGAGGTGAAAGAATTGTTCACAAACCAATCTTCATCAAAGAGAAGAACGAATTGTAAGTTGAAATGTGCCAGTAAATCTTTATTTAGGATATTTAATTCCACTGTGAATTCCTTATAGGCTTAAGTTAGTCGTCAGTAATGATCATATTGTTTGTTTTTTCCCATTCGTATAACCACTCCTCTGGATCACCATTCAACTTTTCTGGTTGTAATTTCTTTTTAGTCAGGATATGCATATTGATCATTGCACGAATAGTTTCTAATCCTGCTGTATCGTTTCTCCATGTAACTTCACTTGGTGATCCTTCTTTACTTACATAAAGTCCATTCAATACTCCGTATAGATAAATAGCATCAACTGCATGATACCAGTCTCCTTCACATTTGTAATAAATTCTATTAACTTGTACTGGAGGTAACATTCCCATCTCATTCTTCCAGTCTTCCATGCAGTATTCTGCATTGTGTAACAATTCTATATCACAAGGATATGCTTCCCCAATACATTTCATGAATATTTGTGTGAGTGCATAATCACAACAAAAATCACAAATCTTTTCTTTGGATAGAATACTTAGGATTTCGGTTTTGGTAGCCATATCTATTCTTCTATAAATGAAGACTCTGGTGTATTAGCGAATAAGAAATCCTTCAGGACATTCTTATTGAATTTGCTGAATTCTAATGGTGTTTCGACGTTCTTATAAACAGCTCCTTTAAATTTAGCATTTTCATCAGTCAACACTAAAATAAGTTTTCTGTTCCCTATCCCTACCACTACTTCCATAAGATAGTCTTCATAGTCTTGTCCAACAACATGTGGACCACTAGGTAAAAAATCTGCATATTGACCATCTGGGAAAGTTACTCTTAGGATACTCTTTGTTTTTTCGGTGGTGGTTTTGGGGAAGGGGCATTCTATATCACCATCATCCTCCTCCTGATATTCCTTGAAGTCTGGGACTACAAATGTGATTACTTCACACTTTAGTTTCTTATAAGGCAATAGCCATTGCATTATCTCTACGAAAAGATCTGACACTATAACCTCCCATAAAATGAGATCTACATCATCTGTACCATACTCTTTTGTCAACAAGTCTTCTGATACTCCATCTCTCCATTTAAATATATCCCAAATGTCAGTAATGCTTGTAATTTCTGTTCGTGTATCGAAAGGATTGTTTGTCATAATGATTGCCTATTGTTTTTCACCCACAACGTATATAATTGTGGGTGTATATTGGTTTTAACTGAAGTATTTCGGTAGAGGCTTACCCAAAGATCCATATATTAAAATTAGGTCTTCAGGGGCTTTTGGAGGTTTTATGGAACGTCTGATTTCTTTCACATATGTCAACAACCCTACCGTCGGCAATCTGACTAGATCATCCCATTTGCTTGATGAGACAGGGGATTTACCAACTTCAGTGACTATGAATTCATTGTCATTTTCGTCACGATAGATTGATACTCTTCCTGTACCAAGTGCTTGTTTTTCAGAAAAAAAAGCATATTTGCATTTGTCCGGTTTGGTTTCCATATCGATTTCCTGTTTTGTTGTATTATGAATAAAGGAATGTTTATTTCCCAGTTGATAATCAATTCAATCCTCATAGACCCAATAGTTGTCTTTCTCTTTCAGTTAGTTTGCCCAAGGCAATATCCTTGTCCCTTTGATCCGCAGACTTGTCGTATTCCTTCACGGAATCAAATATTTCTATCACTCGTTTTCTCACGTAATCATTAAACGTCCCTTTATTACGTCTATTTGCTCGTACAGAGAATGCCCTGTAATATCTTTCTGATGATACAAAAGATATAGCTTCTTTTTCTGCGAAGAAGAAAATTCCTGATGATTCATATGATTCGTTGTCTTCTGAATCATATACTACCTTTATAACTTCGTATACTGTATGTGTCTGCATTGATATTTCCTTTTGTGTTGTTATAGATCATGTCTACTGATCTAATTAATTCATGGAGAGGGATGCTGTCTTTATAAATAGTTTCTGAACCCAATAAATCTAGGCACTCTATAAAGAGGGTAAGAAAATACCCAACCGTAGAAAAGTTCATCAAGCCATTCATTTTTATCAGAGGAGAACCAAGATAAAAAGATGTCTCTAGTTGCGCTGTTCTGTTCAAGTGAGGCAATCTCTCGTGCCAGTAGAACAATAGCATCATCTTTATTCATTGTAGATAAATTAAGATCTGTCTCCCCTTTTTTTAACATAACTTCTGCCCCCTTACGAAAATTGGATAACATATCTAGGAAGTCCCCCTCTTGTCCATCATAGGGTTTTGGGTTTGCAATTTCCAATTGAAGAAATTCATTTATTTTCTCCAAACCTTCACTAATTCTGGTCCATTTCATACTTTTTGGGTTTTCTGGATTAATCAACCTTAACTCAGTAGCTAAAGCCATCATACTATCATACATCTGAGTCAATGTGTCAGTCCCATGTCTTGTGTCGATGTAGTTGTATGATTGGGTATCAGCATGTGACAAAATTAGATCGAAGATATTTTTTAATCCTCCACATTGATACAACGGGTTAGGGAATGTTACATATCTATCTTCAGTAAGGATCATGGGTATTGTCGTAACATTTTTACCATCCATTTTAGAATAAGTGAAAAGGTCAACCAATCTATATGCTACTTCCCCTGCAAGTTGGCTTAATTCATACTGACATGATGGTGAAGGTTCTTTATTTTTACGAGATTTGTAAATTTCAGCTAATACTAAATCTTGTAAAGTTTGGTAGCCAGTTTCTTCCTTATCTTCTGTAGAATCTGCTGGGAATACCATTGTGAATTTTGTCGTCATTGCTATACTCCAATGTGGATTAATTTTGGTGACTATGATTTGTGGAGCAATGATACGGAATATTATTACCGTATCATTGTGTATCTCTAAGTCTTGTGCTATACTTTCATTCCAATAAATATTGGTGTTGTTAGTGTAGTGGTAACACGACTGGCTGTGAACCAGTAATCTAGGGTTCGATTCCCAACTTCACCCCAAAATCATGCAGTGTGATATATCATCATCAGATCTGAAATATTCAAATCTAATATGTATAGCCTTCCTTCCTTCCTTTTGAGTATTTGACAAGTGGCATACAATATCTGCATAGTATTGACCTACATAAGTGCTTTCTGGTTTAATTTCAATAAACGTAAAACCCTGAGGTTCAGTTACTGGTACAAAAATCTTATTCCAGAAATCAGCTTCATCTCCTTCAGGGGCTTTATCATACTCACTATAACATCTTCCTCTATACTGTGTGTAATCCCCTTCTAACAAGAGTGCACGGTAATGGAATGAGCTCTCGTCTCCCCTTTTGTGATCTACTGATATGAGTACCATTGTTTCTAGCACTTGTTTACCTGCACCATTCATTTTATTATCCTTTAGGTTTTGGATTATGTATATCTATCTAATTCGATTAGATCAATCAACGCTTCCAAATCATTCTCTAAGCTCATATAAGGTCTGTAATATTCGAATCTGACATGTATAACCTTTCTGCCTTCCTTTTGATTGTTTAACAAGTAGCATGTGACATCTGTATTTGTCCCTCCGACATAAATGGTTCCTGGTTTAATTTCAGCATAACAAAGACCCGATTTTTCATATATTAGAACAAAAATCTGGCTCCAAAAATCGACTTCTTTTCCTTCAGGATATTCATCATACTCGTTATAACATCTTCCTCTATACTGTGTGTAATCTCCTTCCAACAAGAGTGCACGATAATGGAATGACTCTTCACCCTCCCTATCGTGATTTACTGATATGATCACCATCGTTTCCAACACTTGTTTACCTGCACTATTCATTTTATTATTCCTTTTGGGGTTTGTATATAGGGTCTGTAATACTCAACCTAATAATCAAATTCGATATGTATAGACTTTCTTCCTTCCTTTTGATTATTCAGCAGGTAACATACAACATCTACATAAGAGTCCCCGATAAAAGTAGTTCCAGGTTTAATTTCAACATAATTATAACCGTAACTAAATTTTATTCGGACAAAAATCTTGTTCCAGAAATCGGCTTCATCCCCTATAGGGCTCTCACTTTTCTCCCCATAACATTTCCCACCATATCGTGTATAATCCCCATCTAACAATCGTGCAAGATAATGTACTGAACATTCATCTTCCTTATTGTGATTTACAGATATGATCACCATCGTTTCTGATACTGTTTGGTCTGTGTTACTCATTTGGTATGCCTTTAGGTTTTGAATATATAGGTTGTTCTTTTAATGCAGATTTTGCTCACTACCAAAAGCCCAATTGGTGTGAGTTTCATGAAGTTTTCTAGCAATCCTCGTTGGCAAGAAAGGTAGCATTGGGTGGATCAAACAGTTGTGGATGATCTCGTGGAATTTATCTATTAGAAATTTACTCATGGCTTTCTGCACTTAACAAATTTTTTGTTGAAATAGTCTGGTTTCATTCTCTTGTGAAACTGAATTTGTTCATTGGATTTAAGAATTATAGCTCCATCGAACATATAAAATCCATTTTTAGTAACCTCTTCCAATGAGCGAAACTCACCGTATACAAGTATTTTTCCAGTATGTTCACCTACAACAAACATATAAAAATCTGCATAATTAGCATTCTGTTTATAAACAGAGGATGCAACCTTTTGAGCATCCTCCCATGCAGGTGCCAAAATTCTTCTGAACGCTGGAAACATGATTTTTCCTCGGAGGCGGAGATAATACAGAATTGCTTATCTGTATTATCATATTTACAATCTTATTGTTTTTAGTTATGTTCAGAAACTTCCGAACGGGAGTACTGTAACGTAAATTATGTAATCATACTGTTTTTTATCTAGCACTGCCTCTATGATGTCTCTAGCGAACATGTAATGTTTTGGCTGCCGTTTCATTATATAATCCGATTCCGGTTCGGTATCTGGTGGAGGAGGTATTTCAACTCCTTGTTCATCAAATTTAGGGGCTGTTCCGAAAAATCTGCGACAAAATTCCTTTTCATATGCTTTATGTTCCAGATCTGCATCTATCCATAGCCCGTCAAATTTACGAAGATCACCATCTACTATTACAGCTTCTATGGAATGAGATTCACAATCATGGCTCTCAACAACTATCATAGTTCTGTAGTGTTTTTGGATGCGTTCACTTTTGACAGAAAAGGTTGTAGTTCTGTTTTTTATAGTTGCTACTCTGGTTCCCCTACCTATATTTTTAGACATATATATATTACCTCATGAATGTTAAACATATCATCCTAATTGTTCTAAATGTCTTTTTGCACCATCTATTGAGCCATGCCAATTCAGTGTTTTGAACAACTTCACTAATTGATCCTCATCTACTTCATAACCAGATTTTTGGCTGAATTCGTACAGTCTCCCTTTAGTGACGAAATTGTTAAATAAGAACGACGTTTGTTTATCTACAGGTAAGTCTTTGAACAATAGATGTTCTATCTCTCCGTTTAACATGCATGGAATTCGTAATTCATTATTTACGAATCTACAAATGGAAGTCATTCTCTGTTTACCGTCTATAACAAAATATTTAAATTTTCCAGTGTGGTCGTCTTCTCCCAATACGACTAGGTGGATAGGTGGTATTACTGCCTCATTCATGATTCCTATTATGAACATACTCATAAGTGTGTCTGACCATTCAACTTCCCTTTGTAGATTTTTACCATTTTGGAGATAATAATCCAAAGATACAGTTCCGTCATTTAATCGTTCTATTGCTCCCTGTATGTTCCTTAGAAAACCTGTGGAACTAGTCAATAATAAAGTTGACGTATCTTCTTGTTGTAAATCTAAGTAATATTCCATATACCCCTCTACTGTAAATTATTTGTCAATTTAATATGACGGGACATATAACTGCTGAATGTCATCTGCTATTTGTACTGGATATACATTTACTCCGTTTGAATAACATTCATCAGCCAATGAGTGTCCTAAAACTGGATCAGTGGCTAATATCCACGTCCAGCTACCATCTGGTAATTGATATGGAGCTAAGACACAGCCTGTGCAGAAAATTCGTGTGTTTAGGGTGATTTTTTCATCATACATAATTTAGATTCCTGCTAAAGTTGAGTTGGTTAGTTATGCCACATATTATAACTTTTACTGTAAAATTCCACATGTGCTATCAATCCATCTACATTTGTTTGAATGGAACTAATCAAGTTCTTTACTGATTGGTTGAATCTTCCTTTGCGCAATATTGCTAACGAGTCTGGTGTTCCTCCTCTTAATGGGAGATGTGTAGTGAACTCAGCTAGGAATTCATTTTGTAGAGGGTCGTCACTTCTCCGATCATTGATATATAATCCATTAAATTTTGTCCAGTCTCCGTCCAAAAATGTATGAGATAAAGTCACCCTATCTTTAAAGGATTCGCCTTCCTCAACTATTAACAATGTGTTTACTATCTTTGACTCTGGAAATTCTTTCTCATAATTCTTTACGAATGATTTACATGCTGCACTCAATACTTTTCTGGACAATGAATCAAATGAAATGTGGGTGTTGTATCTAAGGTTTATTCTATCCTCTACTGCCGAACCTACTCCGTCATATCCTTTCGAGTAAGCCCAGAATTTAATTTCTGAATAACTCATGTCTACAAATCTGAACAATTGTCCCTTATCACCAGGTATATCTATAAAACAGTTTATCCCTAAAGATAATGTAGTTGGAGGATCATTTTCTGATAATACTTCGCTTATGTACATATTTTCTGGTGATGGATATTTTCTTAGGATTCGCATAATTTTCTCCATTATAGTGATGGTGGAGTCAGATTAGATGACTCCTATTATTAATAAACTTAAGTTGATGCAGACTTATCGTTCTTGTGTTCTTCTTGATTGGCTTTTGAAGAGGAATTTAGACGTAAAAATGCCACTAAGAGTCCTACAATTATTGCATTTTCTATCGTATATTTAAATGTTGGTAGAACAACCCCAACCATTTCTAGATTATTCCATAGGTACATTATACAAAATCCTACAATGGCAATTATGGGCAGGATTACGAACACAGCAAGTGCTACAATCGCAGTCACAACCATGAGTGTACTTTGCCAACTTTGCGTAACTTCCTTCATATTTCAATCCTCATTATAAAATACATACATTACTTCAGTCTAAATCATCATAAATAATATAGTATTTATGATGATTTTCACATATTACTTTGATGGCACTACACGTTTAATATAACGATAGATAGGTTGTCCTCCAGCCAACACAATATCACTAGGTCTAACATAAAGGATCAGTCGTTGATCTACATCTTCTTCTTTGAATGTCTCACGTTTCATCGATACATTAATATTAATTGGCAGTCCGTAACAAGTCCCTTCATAGTACTTTCTCGTGACTACAGAGTCTTCTATGACATTTCTTGCTAGGTCGACGTACTGATGATCTAACTCATCGTCTAATAAGAAATCATCTTTATCAATGAGTTTTTTACAACCGTGTCCAATCATGTCTACAAACATCCCATCTAGTATTCGTGCATTTGTAGATCTCACTACACATACTAATTCATCATGTGTTCCGTATTGAGAAATCAATGCCCGTAATTTAGCTACTTCATAATCCCACCCTATACACCCACGTTCAATATTTTGACTTGTGGTAATAAGTCCACCGAATATTGCATCCATATTGCCTCCTGACAATATAAATCATTATAATCCGTACATCACTATGGCACTAATCAACCAAATCATAATAGTCAGGGTTAATAGAAGGCTCAAGATGCCCAAAGTGTATGCAGTGCTTGCATAAATTATAGTCCGTGCTTTTTCATTATGATCTATTTCTACTTTTGTATAGTGAAAAAGATCTCCTGTGATGGTCAGTAACATAACATCATCCCTACTGCAAACGTCCAGTTTGGAAATGTCATTATCCCCTGACTGTATGCTAACCCTAGAGAACATACTACTATCAATAATAAAATGGTCGTATATTGCACACATCCTTTCATGATCATTCCTTATTTGTTGAAGTTAATTTCGACTTTGTTTGGACGCACCTTGTTTGTATTACATAAATGTAACCACATTTCTGAGTACAGGATTTTATCTGAAATTTTGACCAAGAGATGAGGTTCTCTCATACCCCAAGTAGCATCAAATCCAGAAACTTCATCTGGTTCTAGTACATCTACTTTGTCTGCATTTCCTCTCTTTAGCCCTCCTCTGAATAAAGAAGCTGGTAGTTCAAACTTTCCAGTATCCTCATTCAAAAGGAGTTCTCTTGGAGATATGGCAAAGAGGATTCCGAAATCATTTGGTTGTTGTAGAACACACGGCATATAGATTCTCCAAATATGAAATTGAATTGTAATGGGTAATGTAAGTTATTTTACATCACCCTTATACTGAATTTGACTACTGACTGTTAGGTGGTGTAATAATGTAATTCACGTTGCCACCATCTTTTGTTACTAAACCAATCTTATGGAACATGTCCGATGCACAATGTCTTGATTGCAATTTAACGATTGTTTCCAACAGAGGATACAGTTTGGAAATCGTCTCTAATTCGACTATCAATCTATTCAAATCCCCATTCGCAGAAGGTTGGATACTTACTGTATATGGAATAGATAATAATTCAATCAGATATTTCATGAGTTCCAACAAATCCTTCATGAATTGATAAATTGTTTTCAGGAGATTCGTGTCGTTTAAACATAAGTAATGTTTTTGCATTGCTGCTTCAACACCGACTTCAGTCATCACGTTAGTATCTACTTGAGTTAAGAGATAGATTTTGTGAGCACTGTTATTCAACTTAGTAGCTACAATCAAAGCTCTAATCACTTTTTCTACTTCATCTTCTATTGTCAAAAGATCTGGACGGACGTATTTGTCGGCTTTTTCGATAATATCCTCAATGAATTTTTCATGTAGCCCATGTGTGATGTAAGTATAATCTCCCCGTAATGTGACACGTCCATCTGTCTGATAATCTATAGATCTCATGATTTCTGTAAATGTCTTCACAGTCATAATGTAGAACCATAATACATCTCCCACTTCTAATGCAATATCCTTTGCATTCATTAACGCTCTATCTTCCCCTTTCAATCCTTGATATAGTTCCCCCATTTCTCCGATCATCCCTGTAAGTGAATAAAGCAATCTCTCAGGGTTGGTCAATCCTTTTTTGTGAAACTTTGCTGTACTCATACAAAGGTCTGTTAATACACTTTCTGTGATTTCAATCTTACTCATAGTGTTCTCCAGTTGTATTACTATACTGCTATATTGCTAGTCTGTGAATTGATATTCTATGTGTACCTCATCAAGTGAATTGATAGAGTTTAGTTCTTTTGGGAGGACTTTAATCCTGTTAAAATTGGCTTGTAAAACCTCTAATTGTTGGAGTTTGCCTAGGTCTGAAGGTAGTGAATCTAACTGATTATTTGACACATCTATCTCTAATAACGAAGACAGATTACCTATACTTTTTGGCAATTGCTTGAGATTATTATTTTGCAGATATATATGTTTCAACCCAGTGAGTTTACCCATTTCTTCTGGAAAACTCTCAAAATTGTTGTT
>JACCDX011705653.1_pt1 | contig 81430 bp, 88 predicted proteins | sample 7449681 | NCBI WGS metagenome assembly JACCDX01 (sample SAMN15323450, study PRJNA562643) | freshwater metagenome | isolation source: river surface water | place: USA:Blue River Watershed | collected 2017-08-18 | reverse complement strand
TAGTTCTTGCTTGTTCAAATGGATTTTTATCTAAATAATATAATATAGTAGATCTTAGATAATTACCAATACCATTAAAGTATTTTTGATCTAACAAAGCTTCGCAAATAGGTTTATCAAATACCTTCTTATTTAAATTATCTATAACATTTTTCTTAAAATTTTCAAAATCAGTTGTAGGATCTGGTCCTCTTTTTGTTGCAAATCCACCGATTTTATATTTAGGTCCCATATAAAGACCGTAAAGTATTAAAGACCAACCATCAGTTGTATCGAAACGTAATCGAATAAATTTAGTTGAATTCCATTCACTTGTTTTTACCCACTTCCAATTTCCTGACATTCCCATAAAAACTGAAATCTTTAAAAAAGCTGCAACATCATGATATATATTTAATACTAATTCCTTACCATTTGAAACAGAGTTTATTTTAAATATATTATCACTAATTTTAAATTCAACTGGATTATTTCCCCTTTCAACATGAAATGATTTATTAAATTCTTTATCTTTAGAATTTATATAATCAGACATAATTTTTAATTCTGCTAATTCTGGCATAAAAGTTCGTTTAATTTAAAATCTCTTATTATTGACCTTAACATAAGTTTAGCCTTTGATGGACCTGGTTGTGAAAAATCATCAGAAAAGAATTCCTGACCGGTATTTATATATAGTGGATTTTCGTAGAAATTGTATTTATCATTTACAAATTGACAAAAATCTACCATATTGAAACCATACTTTATAAGAGTTTCTGTCATTTTTTTATTCAATGGATCATCACCAAAACTTGCCATTCTTTTTCCAGAAACATCACATAAAAAATCATATACTGCTTTAGTACACTCTAATATTTGTTCATCAGTCATTACAATTTCTTTTAACCCATTTAACTAATATGTCTCCGTGACAAGACTTTCCACCACCACCTTCATTTTTACACCAACAACCAAGAGTTTTGTCTCTTAATTCATAAAGAGAATTCATTAATTCCTCATTAGAAAGTAAATACTCCTCGTAAGCATCTACAATAACTTTACGAGGAGTTCCTTTTGGAAATTTTTCTCTTAATTCTTTTGGATAAGCCCACTTATTATATCTATCACCAGGTAATCTACCTATATAAATATCATATGGCTCTTTTTTAAAGTGAACCACTTTTATAGTATGATTCCACTTCTTTTCAGGCTTTTTAAAACTATCGAAAAAATCATCCATTTAAAATAATTTTTATTAATTCACATTCTTCTTCTGTTAGACCCAACCAGGATCTACATTTAACAACATTATTAATGTGTGGTTCTATATCAGATGTTTTATCATCAATAATAACGTAGTTATCTACTTTATTATTTGACAACCATTCCTTTATTTCTAAACCTCTATCTTGTTGATCTAAATGTGGTGTATAGTCATATATTTCTACATCAATGCCTTGACTAGTAAAAACTTTTTGTAGTTCTTCTTTTGTATGATTTAATCTCCAAGTAGAAGTTATAACAGGTCTGAGTGAAAAATCTTTACACAAACAATTATAACAGTCAATAGATTTTTTACTCCACTTTGTTTTCCAATGTGGATTCAAAACACCATCTATATCAGTAAAAATTACAAACATTGGTTTCTTTCGGTTCTAATATCTTCTAATACTTCAATATTAAGATCTAATTCTGGTAGACACTCATCTATTAATTTAATTGTATCCTTTCTTCCTCTAAAAAACCAATATATGAAATGTGAAACTACAAAAATAAATATGGTTGATAAATCTAACTTAAAAAACTCTAACCATATAAAAACTGACCAAATTAAAGACATTGATAATATGGACAAAAACCAAAAAAACTTCTCATTTAAAAACTTTCTAAAAAATTTAGCACTCCAAATATATCTATCTAACTGCTTTTTGGAATAATTTTTGGTTATTACCAATTCTTCTTCTCTAATTTCTTGATAACTTTTCATAATACTTTTTTTAAATCATTTTATATCATATTCCCATTCAACCACATCAATCATTATCATAGATCCGGTTATTGGACATCTAAACTCCATGCAATTTTCTCTTTTACAAGCACATCTATAGCACCAGTTCTTATTTCCACTGGAGTCGATAACAACTAAATCTTTTCCCTTATCAGGAATTTTTTCACTAATCTTAAACATTTAGAACTTTATTAATTTTATCATCTCGATAATCACTCTTTATAGAAGATATTAGTTTAGTAATTTCGTATCTATGAAGATTAGAATTTAATATAACTCCATTATTAAAAAGAATATGTATAACCGGTTCTAAGTTACCTTCACTCATAACTTGTATAGATTTTATATCATATTTCTTTAGTATTTCTTCACTAAGATTTAATTGTTTTATTTCTTCTATCATAAAAGTTATATTTTAAAATATTTAATTTGTTATGTTATAAACCAAATTTAACACATTGGTCTGTAATATATTTTGAATGTTCTAGTTGTAAGTGTGTTGCTAAACCAATTGTAATGTGTAAACCAAAATATGGTCTTGGATCTAATCCCATGACACTTCTTATATTATGTGCATCATCACAATAAGCTTTTAACCACCAGTGTCCTTTTTTATTAGATCTTATATCACTTGGATCATATTGTATTTTTATTTCTTTTCCTTGAAATAACTCTCTACCCATTGCGTACAATTCATCATCAACAATATCATTGATAATTGTTAAGTGAGTTCCTCTAATTGGTTTGTTTAATATTAAATTAAATCTCTTTTTCAAGAACCAAGAATAATAAGCATATGTATCATCATCGTTATCAAATCTAACCATAGCAACTTTTTTCCAAGAAGATTGCTTATCGTGTTTTTTAGTCACGTTTACAGGATCAAATTCTATTTTACCGATTATTTCAAACATAATACAAATATAATAAAATTATTCAAATGTTAGTTTAGTTTTATATAAAGAAAGTAGTGAAAATAATAAAGAGAATAGATTTAATGTTTTTGTAAGAATAATAATTTTAAAAAATGAAAAAATTAAAGAATCAAAAAGAATACAAAATAGTATATAAAATATAAAATACTTAAATATTTTCTTATTGAAACCATCACTCAAAACAAATCGTTTAAACTTGATGGTATCAAATTTAAATTTACTTACAATACTATTTAACTTATGTTCACGCTCACAACATTTGCATAATCTATAATCATTGATATTTGATATGTTAAAAAAAGTAATTTCGTGACCAGTTGGTAGTTTACAATTATAACATTTAACACCTCTTGATAAATCATAACCAATTGATTTCTTCTTTTTCATTATGTAAAATGAATAAAAAAAACTACATAAAATTATAATTATTGGGAATAAGCTTATTGTAATTGTTATCATAAAATTTTATTTAATTTATTATCTCTTATTAAATCTTTATTTAATTCTAGTATTTCTTTATAATACCATTCTCTAGATATCCAAACACCACCATTCCATTGAATTCTTGGTTCATAATAAACAGAACATCTAGCATTATCATATTCTATATAAAGACCATTTCCTGGTGTAGTAACAGAAGTCAAAATACCTTTACCAGCAGGAGTATTTACTTCATCCCAAATAGTTAAACTCATAATTTATAAATATACAAAAATTATTTTAATATATAACCAAAAATAAAGAACAATATGGAAGATAAAAACCTTAAAATGATTAAGAATGAAACTATTCCAGCAGAAGAAATGAATCTTTTAAGAGAAAAATTCATCAATGAATACTCAAGAAAAAGAGGTTGGAATTCAAAGGAGTTAACATCTACTCAAATGTTAGAAATTGTTTCTCAAGCAGAATACAAATCACCTGGTATCATTCTAGGATAAGAAAAACCTCAGTTAAACTGAGGTTTTTTTATTAATACATATCTTCAAAATCAAATCCATAATCATCATCTTCTACCATCTTGATAGTTTCTGATATTGCTTCCATTGGAACGCTTTTCAAATCAGGTAAGTGTTCAATTAAATCAGATCTACTACCTACATATTCAACTTTACCGGATGCTGATTCAGAGTAAAGTGAGTGACCATTCCAAATAATCTCAACAAAATCAAAAGAGTCAATTTGATTAGATAGCCAATCATGAATCATTTTCTTTTCAAGTTCAATTTGTTTTTTGTGTAAGTAAACTTTTTTCTCTTCACCGTTTAAATAAACGTGAGTAAAAAAATCAACACACCAATTAGGATCAGATGAAATATATTTTTTGGACTTATGAGAAGAATGTGAAGATCGACCACCATATCCAATTCCTCCACCTCCCCAAAAACCCCAGCTATCATCATTATCCCAACCATCATCATAGTTTTTTGGGTCTCTTTCTATTGGTAAAGTTTCCCAGTCAATTTCACAAACTGTTTTACACAATCTTTTTAAGAACTCAATATCTTGACTTTCTTTCATAGTGTGTTCGTTGTAGTAACCAACAGAGATATTAGTACATTCTGGTATTAAATCCATAAACTTAGCAGAGTCGGTTAAAATACCTGTACTATCTGGAGACATTGTCATTTTATTTCTAGTCATATTCATACGATTCGCTAATTCTTTAGCGAATGTTTCTGAACAACATCTACCAAACATTTGGTATGTGATGATAGAGTTAGTACCTCGTCTATCGAAACTAACACATTTTGTAATATGTTCTGAAAACTCTGTTTCTTTCCATTGTCTTGCTAATCTAGCTGAACCAACACAACCAACTTCTTCTCCAATAAAGAAGTAGTAAAGACCTGGAATACCTTTTGAAATCATATAGGAAATAACAGTCATACCAGCTTTATCATCAGCACCTAAGATTGAATTACCATCGGTTTTGATCATATTACCTTCAAAAACGTGATTAACTCTTTTTTGTGTTTTGTCTGCGGTATCTAAGTGACAAGTAAACATTGTTGTTGGTTTATCGCCAATAACTAGGTAATAATTACCTAAACCATCTTCTTGATATCCTCTTGGTAGATTTTTTAATAATCCTAACTCTGTACCGTGTGGGTAGGTAAATCTTGTTAGTTGTAAAAATTTTTTAGTAATTCTCATTTTATTGAAGATATATATGTTTTATATTATATACAAATATACGTATTTTATTTTATTTAGACAAATTCTAAATAGATTATTCTTCATCATCATCAAATAATGAATCAATTTTTTTATCTCTTATGTAAGCACTTTTCAATTTATCCAAATCGGTTGTCCAACCATTAATATTATCTTTAATAAACTTTGATTGTGAATTTCTAGTAACATTAAAACTTGTAGGTGTAATATTTGGATCAATATTATATTTTATTTCAACATGAAAGTCATTTACATCATCAGTTGATTTATAATGATATTCTTTGGCGATTATTATAAATTTATAATCTAATTTTTCTATAACTTTTAAGAAATTTTTTATTTGGTGACTTTTATATTGGTAAAGGTCAATCACGATTAAGTTAACTCGGAATAAATTTGACTTATCATTTACTAACTTCTCAAATTCTTCAAAATTATTAAATAATAAACAACTATGTAGTCCGTATATAAGACCACAACTCTTTTCTTTACTGGGTGTAAGTAGAACATAGTTATAATTATCAACTTCAAGGAAGTTAACAACCTCTAAGAGTACACTAGAAACGTGATTAGGTATTCCAGTAAAGAAATTATACTTTTTTAAAAAAATCATTTATATTAATACATTCTTGGTTAACATCAACTATATATTTAAACTTTTGTAGAAATCTTCTTCCTATCAACATAGGATATTTCATATTATCACGATTGTTTAGTGATACATGTAATTTATATGGAGTATTTCCTAAAATAACGTTAGTTAATATTGAATATCTTTCTTGTTCATCACCAAATGAGTTTTTAACATTTATGGTTTTATATTTCTCAAATATATAATTTCTATCACCTATTCTAAAGTGTAGTTTACCATCTATCTCTTGAATATCATCACAGTGTAGAACGTTGCTATAAGCACCTGTATCTATTTTAGCTGGTACATTAACCAATCCAAGATCTGTAAAATGAAATAATTCTCTCCAACCTACTATATTCATAAATATTATACTTTGATATTAAACAAAGATATAAAAAAAATCTATAAAAAATAAAAAAAAATTATAAATGAATTCATTTAGTTTTAGTTGTATAATTTTATACCGACATAATATCCAAAGATGGAACAATTTAAAAAGAATATTAGAGTGGATAAGTGGTTTTTCTAATGTAGAATTAATCATAGTTGAGCAAGACACACATTCTAAAATAGGTCATTTGAATTTTCCTGCAAAACATATTTTCACAAAATCAAAAATGCCATTTAATCGTTCTTGGGGATTTAATGTTGGTTTAAAACATGTAAACTCTAAAGTAACAGTTTTCACGGATTGTGACTTAATAATGAAACCAGATCTATTTATAAGTGGATTAAAACTATTAGAACAATATGAAATGGTTAGTCCTTATAATTCAGTTGTAGATTTAAATCCACAAGAAAGTGGACTTCAGTTAGAAGAAATGTTAAAAATTGACAGACCGGGTAGAGGTGAAAATGATATTCAAAAAATTAATATCTCTGGTGGTATAACTATGTTTAGAACTGAAGCTATTAGAAAAATAGCTGGATGGAATGAAGACTTTATTGGATGGGGTGGAGAAGATGATTTCCAAACTATTAAAGTTAAAAACTTTTTAACATGGCATGAACAAACTGGTAGATGTTACCATCTTTATCACGATAAAGAAGTTCCTGATATGAAGTGGTATCAAAGAAACCTACAGTTATTACAAAAGTTAGCAAATCTTTCTAAAGAAGAGTTGACTAAACAAATTATGACTAGTGTGCAAAAACTTGGAATGAAAAACAAATATGACAACTTTTAAAGATAAATTAAAATTAATAACTTCATTCAAAGAAGAATTAGATAAAACATCTCTTCCACAAGTACAGATTATGTACTTGGAGATGATATCTGATGATGATGAAGAATATATGAGAGAGTTAAAATCTCGTAATAGAGATTTAGCTATAGATATTTTATTAGATGATAAAGATTCGTCAGAATGGGAAAATAGACATATTTTACCAGAAAGAAGAGATATAGATGTTTCTTCTCAATATAATACAGGATCGCAATATGGTGTTGTTGCTCCTAAAATAATGTCTATGAATGTTACTGGTAAACAATTTATTAGTTATGAAGATGTTTACTCTCAAGTTATTAACTTTTTGGAAAAACAAACTAAAAATGGTAAAACATTATACAATGTTCCAGCATCAGCTTTAACATTTATACCAATTAATGATCCGGATAAAACCGATTTGGAAAATGAAGAAATTAATTGCCGTAAAATAATTACTAAAATAATAATGGCTTCTAATATAATCGCACAATATGGTAGAATTGGTCCTGGTAAATCAGTTTTAGTTGGTACTAATGTAGTTAGTAAATATCCATCACTTATTAATAATTTAGATGAGAATGGTATGATAAGTGGTATTTTGTTTATTATAGAACCAGGAATTGATCCTGATAAAATCATTGTTTGTAGAGGTAATAATGTTGATCAATCAGGTATTATACTAATGACTTTTCCAAATGATAATAGATTTTTCTTAAAAGAAACCGATTTTTCTTGGCATAGACAATATTGTTGGTTTGATATAAAATAAAAAAGACATCAATTAAGATGTCTTTTTTTATGCTGAAACTCTTAGTTTATCATATTTAATTAGTAGTTTGTAAAGTTTTTCCCATTCTTCTTTTGGATTTTGAACTTTTCTTTCATACCATTTATTATTATTCATATATTCAACAATCATACCTACTTTTAAATCATCCATTGTTTTTGGAATCCAATATCTTTTTGCCTCAACAAAAGAAAATGAAACTCCATTGTGTAGATAAGACTTATTTTCTGAATCTGTATTATACATCAATAAACCTAATGGTTGTTCTGAACCATCAAAGAAAACTTTTTTAGCATTTGAATCTCCTTGATATTTTATAATTGCACAGTCTTGATTGAAATGATCTAAAAGAAAAATTACATCTCTTCTTAAATCATCATTATCCGGTCCCCAAGCTATAACAGAATCCTCAAAGGAACCTTTATAGTATCCTTTTATAGGTAAGATTTGATATTCTTTAGAATAAAGAACAGAAATCATTTCGTTTAGTCTATCAGCTGATAGAATGATATATGAAGATTGTGCGTTTTCTAATCCGTTCATATTTTATATATTAATATCTTATAGTTATATATTAATTATAAAATATTAAATTCTTCAAATAATTTGGTTTTGAAAATAGATTCTATGGATTCTTTAAATTTTTTAGGAACAATAATACTATCGTGTACTGTAACTAATTTTATATTAGGGTAACTATTCATCACCTCTCTAATAATTTTATTGAAAATTAAATTAGATTCTGCTCTTTGTAACTCATAAGATAATATTTTATAATCTCCTTTTTCTTTTTTATAAAGTTTTATAAAATGATGTATAGATGGAAATAATTGACTAAATACTTTATCAGCTTTACTATTAGATGAATTTTTACCAAAAAGAACTTTGTAAGTCATTTCCTTTACACTTGACTTATTTGTTGTTTTTAGATAGTCCATTACATATTGGTAGTATTTACCATTTATAGTTAGATATTTAAATAACTCAAATTCATCACTTTTAATCCATTTTGAATTACTATCAGATATTATTTTTGTTAGGAATAAAGGTTGGCTGTTATTGATATCTATTTCACTAGTTTCATCACCATCTATCAATAAACAGTTTTTTCTAATAAATGATTTTAGAATTGTGAAGTTTGTGTGCATTCTACCATAATTATCAAAATGATAAAATATATGTTTATCATTTATACATTCAACTGAGTACTTATTACGATTATAAATATCAGTATCATTATCTTTTAGATTATCTAAATAAAATATTGATCTATCAAATTGTATATCTATATAAAAAAGATCATCTACTAGTTTTACTTTAATATCATCATCGATTAGTTTATTATCAATGCCATCTTCTTCTATTTGAGATACATTATTTCGATACTTTTTCAGTAATATGTTATCAGAATTTCTATATCTATTTATCTTACCTTTTAATACTTTATCATTTAGTTTATAAACTCTGGCATTTCTACCAGCTTGATAGTTAGAAATCATTTCTAATATCTTGTTTTCTACTAAATAATCTATGTAATAGTTATAAAGGTGTCCATATTTCTCTTTTAATATAGTGGACATTAAATGAAATTTATTCTCTTTTTTGAAATAGTATTTAAGAATAAGGTTGTGTACTATATCAATTATATAAGAAGATTTTAGTTTCTTTTTTTTATACTCAAAGTTTTTGTTTTCTGACAAACTTTCTAAAGCTTCTGGTAAGAATTGCAAACTTGATTTTTTCGATTCAAGTTTTTTTCTAATGTTTGAAAAAGACTTTTCTTCTTTAATTTCTATGACTTCTAAATTCATAGATATTATATCATGATAAATTATTTTAGTTTCTTAGATTTCCAAATTTTAACTATACTTCTTTTCCTCATTTCGGATCTTATTATACCATTTAATTGTTCATCAACATTTAAACCATGATAAGAAGATAAATCAGCAGCCATTTCTCTAGTCCAAGTTGCTTTTATAGATCTGGTTTCAATTTTAATTTCCTTCATTATTTAACTCCTTTCTCATCAACTATTGATGTCATTTTACCACCTTTACCTTTTTTCTTTTTATCATCATCTCCTTTTTGTATTTCATCAAAAACATCTGGATAAACTTCACCTTCAGCATCAGTATCATATTGAATGTCAAAAAACTCATCAAAGTCAAGAAGACCAGCTCTTGTTAACTCAACTTCATGTACTTTATTAAGGTATCTATCAATATATTGTTGTATATCATCAACAAATAGGTTAAATAATTTAACTGTATTTTCAGTAAAAATACCGATAGGTTTTTTTCTTTTCTTATTAAAAGAACCAAGAATTATTTTAAAGATATACTCAAGTTTAGAATCCAACTCTAAATAATCTTTAGTCATTTTGTTTGGAATTAGTTCTTTATTTATTTTGAACTTTTCTTTGTCAAAAAACTCAGGTATAATAAAATCAAAATTTATTAAATCATCTTTAACTTCATCTAAATAAAAGTTATATAGTTTGCAGATTAGATAAATATAAATTTCATCCTTTTTAGTACCTTTTAATTTAATTTCCTCTAAACTAACTGATTGACAAAAATTCAAAAAGTTAATTAATATAAGTGAATATATCTCAACATAATCAGTTGAACTTTCACTACTTATTCTTTTATATAAAGGATTTAGTAATTGAAATGAAATATCATCACTATTAATTCTAACTATTAGTTTTTCTAAATTTTCTTGGAATTCATCAACCATCAAAAATGAGTTTTCTGAAAGAGGATTTAAAATTTTATAGAAAAAGAATGAAAATGATTTATCACCGAAAACATATTCTAAATCTTCTTCACTTGTATTTAAGAAGTATTTAATTGCTTCAATCATTCTTTCTGTTAATCTACCTTGGAATACAACAGGTATCATATCAACATTTAACAATCTTGAATACTCATCAATTTCATCAATATTAAATTCATATTTACCACCTTTATAGATAGATGTTAATACTAATCCATTTTTTGGAATTTTATCATATTCAATATTGGCTGGTTGATTATCCGGGAAATATTCAAAACAGAACCACCACTTTTTATTTAAAAGTGATTTAACTCTATTGTCTAAAGAGTCTAAATATTTTATAGCAGGGTTATAATAGTTTTGCATAGCCAAATCAATTAGATTGATAGACTCACTATTAATTGATTTTGCTTTTATTGTAAAATTTTTACCATTCCAATTAACCCAAATTTTACTTCCTTGAATATCTTCGAATACGGTTATTTCATTATTAAACATCGAATTTAATAGCTCACCATTCTCTAAATCGTTAAGTGTTTTTAAATTACTCATATTTTTTATACTTTTTGTTTTGATTTTTGTTTTTATCCAAACTTACTTATATATAAAAAATATAAAATGTAGTATGAAAAAATTATTAATAATTACTCCGCATTTATCCACAGGTGGTTTACCACAGTTCTTACTCAAAAAAATTGAAATTTTAATAAAAAAGTTTGATGTATCATTAGTTGAGTGGGATGATATAACTGGTGGTAGATTAGTTATACAAAAGGATAGAATAAGAAATATATTAGGTGATAAATTGATCAGTCTTTATGGCGAAAAAGAAGAAATATTAGAGATAATTAATAATATTAGACCTGATATAATACATTTCGAAGAGTTCCCTGAAACTTTTGTAAAAGATTCAATATTGAAGTCAATTTATATTGAAATGAGAGATGTTTATAGTTATGTTATAACAGAAACAACACACGGTACTTTATTTAATAAAGCAGATAAAAAGTATCTTCCGGATAGAACTATGTTTGTTTCGGATATAAATATGAATCAATATAAATCAATATCTACAAATCCAGAGATAATATCAATGGATATTGATAATAGTGAATTTAGAAATAAGAAACTTATAGATTTAGAACTAGATCCAAGTTATAAACATGTTATGAATGTTGGTCTATTCAATCGAAATAAAAATCAATCCGAAGTTTTTGAGTATGCTAGAAAGATGTTAAATCAAAAAGTTAAATTTCATTTCTTCGGTAATATGGCTGGTAATTTTGAGGATTATTGGAGACCTTTAATTGATAATAAACCAGATAACTGTATCATTTGGGATGAAAGAAATGATTTACATAAATTCTATTCTTGTATGGATTTATTTTTATTTACTTCTAAATTAGAAAATAGACCCTTATCAGTTGTAGAAGCACTATCTAATAATATGAATGTTTTGATGTATAATCTTCCTAATTATAAAGGTGAATTTTCTAATTATGAAAATGTAGAATTTTTAACAAATGATTTTGATTATAACACGAAACTAATTAAAAAATCTTTAAATATAAACGATTCTGTTTTAAAGATTGAAGAAACTAAACCTGTTTCAAATATTGAAGAAAGTTCAGTAGACAAAGGTTATAAGATATCAGCTTATCATATGTTAACGGATATTGACACGGATAGAGAGATAAAATCTATGATGTCTTTAGTTAAGTTAAAAGATTATGATGTTAAGTATAATACTTGTATAAATAAAAGATGGATTGAATTACCACCATCTGAAAATTGTCAATATCCAGAAAAAATAAGTATGGAACCAGGTGGTAAATTAACACCAGGTCATTATGGATGTTACTTAGCTCACAAAGATGCTTTTTATAGAGGTATAAATACAGATTCCGACTTTATATTTATATTTGAGTGTGATGCTGTTATTGATGTTGAGATGGATGAATTTATGAGAAGAGTAAAATTTGCTTGTGATGTTTTAAATAAAACAGATTTATTGATGTTTTCTTTTGGGTATCATAACAACTCTCATATAATCGATAAGTTTGATGATTATTGGACAGTTAATAAGTTTTATGGAGCTCACGCATATTTAATTCCAAGAAAAAGTTTTAGTATAATTGATGAGATGTATAAAAACTCAAAATGGAATGTATCGGATCTATTATTTGTTGAAAATTTAGATCAATATAAAACAGGAATTTTCGAAGTACCACCAACAAAACAATCGGCTGGTTACTCAATTTTAGATAAAATATACAATGATGACAGACACTAAGATAGGATTTATTATTACTTACTTTCATACTTCGGATGAAGGTTTGAACTTACTTATAGAAAATATCAAAACTATAAGTAAAGAAAACTATTATTTAGTTTTAGCAAGTCACTCGCCTTTAGATAAGGAAATTCAAGAGATGTGTGATTTTTATTTCTATCAACAAAAAAATATTGTTGATGATAGAAAATATTCACATGGAGTTGCTGAAAGTAATTTAATTGAAATTTGTTTAAAACATTTAAAGGATCAATCAATTGATTGGACTTATAAAATAACATATGATGTTGAGATAATTGATGTTAATGAATTTAAGAAATGGGATATTAGAGATTATCAATTTGTTTCTTGTAATTGGGGTAACAATATTATATGCACAAATTCATTTTTCTCTAATATTGATTTTTTACTACAAAATGTTAAATTCTTTAGAAGTATAGAAGAAATGTTTTCTGTTAATACGGTTTTAGAGAACTGTTGGGAGATGAATTTTAGAAATAATAATGTAGTAGATAAAATCTATTCGTTTAAGGATAAGTATGAATTTTATGGTGTTAATAAAATAGACCTTTGTTTTTATAACTATAATAAAATAGATTTTTGGTATTCACCAGAAGAAGAAAAATTCTTTATTAGAAACACTGATGAAGATTTAAATAGAGTTCACTTTAGAATATTTGACTACTATACAGATATTTGTATTTATTTGAATAGAGATTTTACTTTTGTAAAAGATATAGTTTTTTGGTTTGTTCCACCTTTTAGTGAAAATCTTAATAAAGCTAAGAATGGTTATTATTTGGAAATGTATTTAGAGAATCAAACTATTAGAAAAAACATTTTAGTTAAAGATTTTGATTTAAAACACAAACTTTCAAATAAATTCAAATTAATTAAAAATACAGAGGTTAAATTTAACGAATATTCAGACTTTGATGATTTGAGTATTTATAATGTATTTAACTTTGATATTGATGAAATTAATAATTATGTTGATGTAGGTGCAAACTATGGTATTTCTAGTATTTCTTTTGTTGAGAGAAATATAAAAACATATATGGTTGAGGCTGATAGTTCAAATGTAGAGATTTTGAATAGAATGTGGAGTAAAAATTCTAAAATAAAAATCATCGACAAGGCAGTATCATCATTTGATGGTGAAATAGATTTTTATTTAAGTCCTGGTATTGGATCTGTTGTTTCTTCATTATATGAAGTTGATGCAAATGGAAATAATTTAGAAAGAAAAAAAGTTACTGTACCGACAATAACTCCGAATAGATTAATTGAGGATTTTATTGATGAAGAAGAAATTGATTTGATGAAAATAGATATTGAAGGAGCTGAATATGATTTTTTTGAAGCCATTACAAATGTTAATCTTAAAAAAGTAAAAAGATTTATAATTGAATATCATAATAATGATGATTATAGAGTGATGAATATTATAGAAAAATTAACATATTGTGGATTTAAGTTTAAATTATCTAAATGGAGTCCAATGTGTGGTGATTATATAATAGAAAATAAAATGGGTGTTATTTACGCCGAAAAAATATAAATATATTTATGAATTTTGATGTAAAAATAAATGGAGATTATTTAGAGATAAAAAATAATTCTGATCAATTTTATGAGAATTGTTTAATTAGTCTAAAAAATATCTTTTTTGATGATTTGGTTTTTGAAAAAACCAATATTGATCCTAATAGTGATGGTTTTGATAATACCAAATCATTCTTTTTGGGTAATAAAGATTTTAAAGAATCTTGGATAAATAAAGAGTATATTTTAAAAATATATTCAAATGATAGATTAATTTATGATCGAGTTATTAATGATAAGTCTAAATGTTTTGTTTTAGTTTCTAATGAAAAATATGAAAAGTTAACAATAAAGTTAATTGAACAATTGGTTAATTTTACTGATATTGATATATTACATTATACTGTTGGTTATGAAACATCATATATTAATAGTAAATTGAAAAATATTAAGATTGATATTGATAGAGATACAAACAACTCACACTACATTCAATTTACAAAACCAACAGCTTTTTTAGATGCTCTTTCTAAAGAATATAAAGATTATGTATTTTTAGATTCAGATATTCAAGTATTAGATAATATAGGTGAGATATTTAATTATTCTAAATTTATAACAGAAGGGCCTATATTACAAAGAGGATGTTGGGATTATACGTTTGTTAACGGTGCTTATACACCAGGTGAATTGACAAAAAAGTTAGTAGGTGTTGATGGTCAAACATCTCCGTATTGTTTAACTAATGTTGTTATATTTAATCAATCACATAAATCTTTATTCGAAGATTGGAAAGCTGTTTGTGATTTAAAAGAAGTTGAATTTATATGTGAAAATGAGTTTTTACATGATGAAATATTATTCAATTGTATTCTTTGGAAGAATAAAATAACACCAAAATTATTTTGGTTTTTCATAAATGTTGCAAATTCAGAGGATGTTAAATTCTTTTTAGAATATAGTTACGATGGTTATGAATCAGCAGTTGATATGAATAAACATGGGAAAGGATATCCATTCCAATCAAGATTTCCATATGATAAGAAACATGTATTTGGATTTCATTGTATAAAAGATTTAGATGAGGTTAATAAAATTCATAAATTGTTAGAAAATAAAAATTTATCATTTGAGGATAAGTTATTGGAATTCTATGATGAAATTCCTAAAACTGAATCAAGAATTAATCCAGATTATAAAGATGTTAATGTTTTAAATCATTATATAAACGGTGCTTATGTTGAAATTCGATCTAAAGTGGATAAACAATATAAAGTTGAATTTTGGAACTCGAACAATATTTGTGAATATTCAACTACTATTGGTAATGGTATGTGGACAAGAACTAATAAGAAATATGTTGAAGAATATACTTGTAAAGTTTGGGATAATGATGAATTAGTATATGAACAAAAATATAATCCTACTGGTAAAAGAGTTTTTATTACATTAGAATCTAAGTCAATAGGTGATACTTTGGCATGGTTTCCTTATGTTGATGAATATAGAAAAAAATGGAATTGTGAGGTAGTTTGTTCCACATTTTGGAATCACTTATTTAAAGATACTTATCCAGAAATTGAGTTTGTAGAACCAGGATCAGTTGTTAATAACATTTATGCTATGTATTCAATTGGTTGGTTCTATAATGAAGACAATACTGTTAAAACAGATAGTAATCCAAGAGATTTTAAACAAATACCACTTGGTCAAACCTCAGCTGATATTTTAGGATTGGATTTTAAATATGTTAGAGCTAAAATTAATTTACCAAAAGTTGAAAAACAAAAAAGAGTTGGTATAGCAATACATTCAACTGCTCAAACTAAATACTGGAATAATCCAACTGGATGGCAAGAAGTAGTAGATTTCTTAAAAGCTACGGGGTATGAAGTTATGATACTATCAAAAGAAAATGATGGGTATATGGGTAATAGACATCCAGTTGGAGCTACTAAATTACCAGAGGGTTCAATGGAGAAATTAATGGAAACAATGTTATCTTGTGAGTTTTTCATAGGTGTTGGATCAGGACTAAGTTGGGTTTCTTGGACATTAGGTATTCCAACTGTTTTGATATCAGGATTTAGTAAACCAATTTCTGAATTTGAAGGTGATAATGTGGTTAGAATTTTTAATAACTCAGTTTGTAATGGTTGTTATAATAGATTTAGATTAGATGCTGGTGATTGGAATTGGTGTCCAGATCATAAAGGTACTGAAAGACAATTCGAGTGTACTAAATCTATAACAGGTAAAATGGTTATTGATGAGATAGTTAAATCTGGTTTAATTAGAGTTCCTAATTTAGATGAAGATGTTTTACCACAGTTTAGTTTTTAACAAAAAAGAGACCTTAATTAAGGTCTCTTTTTATTTACTTTTACTTTTACTCCAGTTTGTTTTTTAACTGGTTTTATTTTCTTATTTTCGTTTAAACTAACTGTTACTTTTTTAGATACTTTAATAATGAATTCATCTTCCCAAGGTGTGAATAAATTTCCATCAGCATTAACTTCAAGTTTTATATTACCTTTTTGACCTTCATTGAAAAGACTTAACTTTTTTATAGGAATTATACATTTACCATTTTTAACTTCTCCTTTAAACATAAGATTCCAATCAGATGATTCGATTACTAATCTAACTTCTGTATCTTTTTGACTAACACCTTCGATTGCAATATCGCAAACAAATTCTTCAGATTTATCTTTGTATAAAACATAAGAGTCATCATCTGGATAACTTTCGTTACTTTCTTCTAACTCATCTTCACTAGAGTAAGAATCTTCATCTTCATCATCTTCTTGACTAAAATTGTTATAAGGATTATAATCATGATTAATAATATCATCCACATCCTCTTCATTATAGTTTAAAAAATCAGATCCTCTAAGCTCTTTACTTGATTGTTTATTTATTTCATATTCATCTTCTGGTTCACCAAAATCATCAGAGATTTCTAAATCATCATCTGAAAACAATCCTTCTTTTAAAAGATCAGATTTCATCTTTCTAAGATCTTCTATTTTATTTCCACCAAGGAAATCTTCAAATCTAAAAACATCATCATTTTCCATAATTTATATATTATTTTTAAAAATCAACTTTTATCTGAACTGTTTCTTTTAAAAAACGGTCAAAATCATTTATAGTGACTTTTATATCTTCCCTTGGGTTTTTTACTTTTTCATATTCAATACCTCTTACTTTGCAATATAATTTAATTACTTTATCGGTATTTTCCTTACCTAGATCTTTATTTAGTTGTTTCCAAGGATTATTTTTTTCATATTCACCTTTATAAGGATAGCCTGATCCACCACCACCTCTTTTTTTAACAATTTCTAAAAGAATAAAAACTTCATCCCAAGTTAAGTCAACACTTTCCCATTTAAGTGTTACTTCTTCCCATTTTAAATACTTTTTACCAATTGAGTATTCTAAATCACTCCAATCAACATCTCTACTTAATAATGATGAGTAAACTAATGGCATTTTATAATATTATTTTCCACTATATATTAAATAATTTATGTTTAGACTCATGATACTTAATATATACTATTATGAGTTATGATTTTACTGGGGCAACCGTATCGTCAACATATGGTAGAATAGTTCAAGTAGTACATGGTACACCAGATTTATATTACGATGGTTTTGGAAATCTTCTTGATTTAGGAGCTGGTACAGCTTCTATTGGACCACAAGGACCAACGGGTTCTTCTGGAACATCTATGTTGTTTCAAGGTGAATGGGACTCCATGATGATGTATTTTTATTACGACTTCGTTACTTATGACGGAGATGCTTACTTGTGTATTGCTGATTTAACAGGTTCTGCTCCTTGGTCATCACCGAATAATGACCCAACACACTGGCAACAAATGTTGATTGGTTTATCAGGTACATCCGGAACTAGTGGTAGTGGTACATCAGGCACATCAGGACAAAATGGAACAAGTGGAACTAGTGGTGTTAATGGAACATCCGGTACATCAGGTAGTAACGGCACTTCAGGTAGTACAGGTACATCAGGTAGTAGTGGTAGTTCTGGTACTTCGGGTTTGAATGGTAGTTCTGGTACTTCAGGTCAAAATGGTAGTTCTGGTACTTCAGGTAGTAACGGCACATCTGGTAGTTCTGGTAGTTCAGGTCAAAATGGTAGTTCTGGTACCTCAGGTCAAAATGGTAGTTCTGGTACTTCAGGTTTGGATGGTACATCAGGTACTTCCGGAATAAATGGAACTCAAGGAACATCTGGAACTTCTGCTATAGGAACATCTGGAACTAGTGGTGAAAATGGTAGTTCTGGTACCTCAGGACAAACTGGAACATCTGGAACTTCCGGAATAAATGGAACTCAAGGAACATCCGGAACCTCTGCTATAGGAACATCTGGATCATCTGGTACAAGTGGATTGGATGGTAGTTCTGGTACATCGGGGCAAACTGGAACATCTGGAACTTCCGGAATAAATGGAACTCAAGGAACATCCGGAACCTCCGCTATAGGAACTAGTGGTACCAGTGGTCAAAATGGTAGTTCTGGTACTTCGGGTCAAAATGGTAGTTCTGGTACTTCAGGTTTGGATGGTACATCAGGAATAAATGGAACTCAAGGAACATCCGGAACCTCTGCTATAGGAACATCTGGATCATCCGGTACAAGTGGATTGGATGGTAGTTCTGGTACTTCAGGTTTGGATGGTACATCAGGTACTTCCGGAATAAATGGAACTCAAGGAACATCTGGAACTTCTGCTATAGGAACAAGTGGAACTGCTGGGTCATCGGGAACTAGTGGTGAAAATGGTAGTTCAGGAACTAGTGGTTTGAATGGTTCTTCTGGATCATCAGGTAGTCAAGGAACATCTGGAACTTCTGCTATTGGAACAAGCGGAACTAGTGGTGAAAATGGTAGTTCAGGTACATCCGGTGAAAATGGATCATCTGGAACTTCGGGAGTAAACGGAACTCAAGGAACATCTGGAACATCAGGTAATGGAACGGCTGGTACTAGTGGTGAAAATGGAACTGCTGGGTCATCAGGTTCAAATGGAACAAGTGGAAGTGCTGGTACTAGTGGTTTATCAGGTGTAGATGGTGTAGATGGTTCATCTGGCTCATCTGGAACATCCGGAAATGGAACTGCTGGTACTAGTGGTTTGAATGGTACATCAGGGGAGAATGGTACATCAGGAACTAGTGGAGTAGATGGAAGTGTTGGTACTTCTGGCACGAGTGGATTAGATGGTAGTATTGGAACATCAGGAACATCAGGAAATGGAACTGCGGGAACATCCGGGGAAAATGGAACATCAGGTACATCCGGAGGAAATGGAACATCAGGAAGTGCTGGAACATCAGGAACTAGAGGTAGTAGTGGAACATCAGGAAGTGCTGGATCATCAGGAACGTCAGGAACTAGAGGTAGTAGTGGAACATCAGGAAGTGCTGGAACTGCAGGAACATCAGGGTTGAGTGGTGTGAATGGTTTAGATGGATCATCAGGAACTACAGGATCATCCGGAACATCAGGTGATACAGGTACATCGGGTACATCAGCTACAGCTGGGTCATCAGGAACATCTGGAGAAAATGGAACTGCTGGAACTTCTGGTACATCAGGAACAAGCGTTTCCACTAGTTATGTTTACAAGACATCCGCATATACTGTAACAAATACAGATCATTATATTGAAGCTAATGGAAATTTTGATGTTACCTTACCGACTGCAGTTGGAATTGATGGAAAAGAATTTATTATAAAAAATACGGGTACTGGTGAAATAACAGTTAAAACCACTTCTTCTCAGTTAATTGATAATTTACCATCATATAATTTAGCATTTTATGACACACTTACAGTTGTTAGTAATGGATCAAATTGGTTGGTTGATGACACATCTACTAAAACATTTATTAGAGTTTATAATAACACTGGTTCGATTATAACTAAAGGAACTGCACTTAAAATACAATCTACATATAATGGTATTCCTAGTGTTTCGTTACCAATTTCAAATGGTTCTGGAAATCAACAAGTTATAGGTTTAGCTTATATTGATATACCAATTGCATCTGAGGGTATCGCAATTTCGGGTGGAATATTATCTGGACTTGATTTATCGGCTTATTCGGTTGGTGATATTCTTTATTTATCTGATACAACACCTGGTGGATTTATAAATTCAACGGATGTATTACAATTTTCATCAAGAACAAATCAAATTGGTTATATTACGAGTACTAGTTCAACAATTGGAACTCTTCAAGTTGAAATTCAAAATGAAGATATCAATTTATCTCTTACTAATATACAAAGAAATATATTAGAAGGTAATGTTGTATCAACTGGTGTTTATCATTATGAGGGTCTTACTAAAACAAGTTCCACAACATTCACCGTTGCAAGTGCATCTGGTTGGATTGTAACCAACACTGGTACTTATTCTACTAAACCAAGTGTTTTGCTTATTACTTATGGAGGAACTACGAGTATAACAACACCGTACTTAAATACAGCTGATAGTACTTATGTTTTATTGACAGCTAGTTCATCTTTACATTTACAAAGTACATTTCCAACTCCACAAGAAAGAAGAGAGAAAATATATTTAGGTAGAGTAGGTCATGCTGATAGACAAACAATAATAAGTGTTGCTCAAACAGTTGACTATGATGTATCACCAATGTCAGCTTTGAGAGATTTGTGGACACCAATTAAATTCATAAATCAAGGTATAATACCATCAGCAAATGGTGCTAATTTACAGATTAATACTTCAGCTGGAATACTATGGGGTAATGGAATAGGTTGGGTGACTAATGAATTAAATCCAAATAGTATTAGTATATCTGGACAATCACCAGTAACTTTTCAATATAGAACACAAATTGGTGGATCTTTTTCAAATATAACATCTATTGATCCAGCTAATTATGATAATGCTGGTGTGGTAACTGTTGTTGGGGGTGGTAATGGCTCATCGACAAATCAAAGAATATATTTATTTCCAACTGGTTTAATAAGAATTCAATATGGTCAAGAAGTATATGGTTCTTTAGCTCAAGCGGTTTCATCGACTCAAGAAGAGTTATTTGATGAATACTCAAATCACAGAGACAATGCAATTCTAATTGGTATTTTATCAGTTAATAAAAATGCTACTGACTTATCTGATCCAACACAAGCGATTTTCAACTTTGTATCAAAATTTGGTGAAGTTATGGGTGGTTCTGGTGGTTTATCAACAACAACATTACAACAAGCTTATGATAACTCATCAACACCGGAAATAGTAACCAATTCAGCTTTAGGTGCGGTTACATTCAAAAGAGGTAGTGGTTCTGATACTGATAATGTAATTGAGGTTCAAGATGGAATTGGTGGTGTAACATTTAGTGTAACTGGACAAGGTAGAACAAATACTCATAATTTGACAATAACTGGAATTGGTTTAACATCAAGTTTAACTAAATATATGGTTATTGATGATAGTGGAAATACGTATTATCAAACAACTAATCCAGGTGGAAATAGTGGAACTTCTGGAACATCAGGTGTGGGAACGTCAGGAACGTCAGGAATGAGTGGTTCAAGTGGTTCAAGTGGTGTTAATGGAGCTGGTGGTGCTTTGGGTTATTATGGATCTTTTTATGATACTACAAATCAGTTGAATCCAACAGCTAGTACACCAATGGTTATGAATATTAACTCTACTTATGAGGCTAATGGAGTTTCTATTGTAGATGGTTCTAAAATGAAGTTTGATAATTCAGGTACTTATAATATACAATTTTCAACAGTATTTAATAAATTTAATGCTAATTCTGGTCCTGTTGATATTTGGTTTGCTAAAAATGGTCAATATATAACTCAATCAAATACTGAATTTTATGCAGCTGGTCAAGCGAATTCTATTGCTTCTTGGAACTTTATGTTATCATTAAACTCTAATGATTATATACAATTGTATTGGAGTTCAAGTGATACAAATATATCAATACAGTCAACTGGGACACAATCAAATCCAAATAGACCAGCTGTACCATCTATTATATTAACTGCTCAACAAGTAATGTACACTCAATTGGGTGCCACTGGTTCTAATGGAACAAGTGGAACTTCTGGTATTAACGGAGTTGATGGTTCTTCTGGAACATCCGGTATTAACGGAACTGCTGGAACATCGGGAACATCCGGATCAAATGGAACATCCGGATCAAATGGAACTTCTGGTGTTAATGGAACTTCTGGAACATCTGGTAATTCCGGATCAAATGGAACTTCCGGAACATCTATTTCAGTTCCAGGTACCAATAATCAAATTTTAACATCTGATGGTGCTGGATCTATGGTAGCTGAATCTAATTTAGAGTTTAATGGCACGACTTTACGATTATTGACATCGTCTGGTGATGAGGGTGGTGAGATTTTCCTTAGTAAATCAGCAACTAATACAACAATAAACAATGGTGTTACATTAGACATCTATCAAAATAGATTAAGGATATATGAAACTGGTGGAGATTTTAGAGGTGGGTATTGGGACATAACTACACTTGCAACTGGTGTTGGAACAAACTTATTATCTGGTGGTAGTGGTTCTGGATCTTCCGGTTCTTCGGGAACTTCTGGAATTAATGGCTCATCAGGAACTTCTGGAATTAATGGCTCATCTGGATCTTCTGGAACTTCTGGAATTAATGGTGTTGATGGCTCATCTGGAACTTCCGGTGCTAATGGCTCATCTGGAACTTCTGGTATTAACGGTGTTGATGGCTCATCTGGAACTTCCGGTAGTTCGGGAACAGAAGGATCATCCGGAACATCGGGAAGTGCAGGAACATCTGGAACATCAGGTGAGAATGGAACTAGTGGAAGTCAAGGAACTTCCGGAAGTGCAGGGACAACTGGAACATCAGGTAGTTCTGGAACGGAAGGGTCGTCAGGTACATCAGGTAGTTCTGGAAGTGCAGGAACTTCTGGATCATCAGGATTGACAATATCTTACAAAGGTACTAGTACAGATACAATTGATTTATCTACTTTAGTAATCGGTAATAACATAACATTAACTACATCATCTGGATTAGCTTATTCAATATCTCAACATGTAATAGTTGCTTACTCAAATGATGAACATTTTCATGGTGATGTTGTTTCATATAACTCTATTTCTGGATCACTTACACTAAAAATCAGTGATATATCAACACCAACTGGTTCTTTTTCATCATGGACAACCAATTTAGATGGAGCTGCTGGTGGTGATGGTTCTTCTGGTACGGCAGGTAGTTCGGGAACATCAGGAAGTCAAGGAACATCAGGTAGTTCGGGAACATCAGGAAGTCAAGGAACATCAGGTAGTTCTGGAACAGAAGGATCATCGGGCACTTCGGGTAGTTCAGGTACATCAGGAAGTCAAGGAACATCAGGTAGTTCGGGAACAGAAGGATCATCAGGCACTTCGGGTAGTTCGGGAACTGCTGGATCAATGGGAACATCTGGAACTTTTGGTACGGCAGGAACATCAGGTTTATTATTATTGACTGGTACAACAGATAATGGTTTAATAACTTTAGATGGTTCACAACCAAATGGTACAGTTGAATCAAATTTAACGTTCGATGGTTCGAATTTATTAGTAAATGGTAATACTCAAATAACAGGTACTATAAGTGGTACATATTCTGCAAATGCGATACCAAGTGATTCTTTAGTTCAAGTTGGATTGTTGTTTTTATCAAACAATTGTTAATAGATACTTTTTATTATTTAATATATAAGAAAAATATATTATAGTTTTGGCGAGAGATCCTAGATACCAAATACATAACTTAGATACAGATGGTTATGGTAGATTAGTTCAAGTTATTGATGGTGTATTATACGATGGATATGGAAATCAATTAGACTTTCAAGGTGGTAGTGGCGGAACAGGAACGTCTGGAACATCTGGAGTTTCTGGAGCGAATGGAGTTAATGGTTCATCAGGATATGGGGTACCCAGTGGAGGTAGTACTGGTCAAGTATTAGCTAAAGTTGATTCATCAAATTATAATACACAATGGATAACAATTTCTGGAGGTGGCGCGGGTTCATCAGGTACGGATGGTCCTGCGGGACCAGCCGGTGCTAATGGTTCATCAGGAACTCGTGGTTCATCAGGGTCATCAGGAACAAGTGGACCAACCGGAGATAATGGTCTTAATGGAACAAATGGAACATCAGGAACAAGTGGACCAGCTGGTCCTGCCGGTTCCAACGGAGCTAGTGGTGATAATGGAACTTCAGGAACATCTGCTATAGGAACATCGGGGACTAGTGGAGAAGGAACATCAGGAACTAGTGGGGAAAGTGGAACATCCGGATCGACCGGAACAAGTGGTAGTTCTGGTAGTCAAGGAACTAGTGGAAGTGCGGGTACTAGTGGAAGTGCGGGTACTAGTGGGAGTGCAGGAACATCTGGAACAGGATTCAATAGTATATTAAATCCAGCTAATTATAGAATTTTAACAGCAACTGGATCTAGTACAAATAGTGCAGTAGCTCAATCAAATCTAACTTTTAATCCAAATACATCAATTCTAGGTATAACTGGTTCAATTGTGTTTGATACATCTTGGACTTATTCAACCGCACCAGCTCAAGTAGCAGGTGAAATGAGATGGGATGATGGAAATGGTGTACCCTCTGTGGTTTTAAAAGGTGGTAATGTTAATTTACAAGTAGGTGCTGAAAATGTTGTTTTGGTATTTAATGATACAATTTCTACTTTGGTAGAGGGTCAATTAGTTTATGTTAGTGGATCTCAAGGTAATAGACCAGCTGTTAAATTAGCAGATGCTACTTATGAAACTACACAGAATGTATTGGGTATGGTTACGGAAACTATATTATCCGGTGCAGAAGGTTTTATAACAACATTTGGTTTAGTTAATAATTTAAATACTGTTTCGATCCCAGCCGGTACACCGATATGGTTGAGTAACACACCAGGTTCTTATTTAACTACACCATTGGATGCACCATACCACTCAACCTTTGTTGGTTGGGTTGTTAGATCACATGCATCAGTTGGTAGTATTTTTGTTAAACCAGAGATTGTGTTTGAATTAGGAGAACTTCATGATGTTAAGAATTATGTTACATCTAGTATACCAGATATGGCTTATTTGGGATGGTCAGCATCAGGTGCTTATTGGCAAGTAATGCCAGCTCCAATTGGTTCAAGTGGAACTAGTGGTGGATCTGGAACATCTGGTACAAGTGGAGTTAGTGGATCACAAGGTGTTAGTGGTACTTCTGGTACAAGTGGTGTAGATGGTAGTATTGGAACATCAGGAACATCAGGTTCAAATGGTGCATCAGGTAGTCGAGGAACTAGTGGAAGTGCAGGTACATCAGGATCTTCAGGAACATCAGGTAGTCAAGGTACAAGTGGAAGTGCAGGAACATCCGGATCAAATGGAACTAGTGGAAGTACCGGTACTAGTGGTTTATCGGGTGTTGATGGTGTTGATGGATCATCGGGTACATCCGGAATAACAGGAACATCCGGAAGTCAAGGAACATCAGGTAGTACAGGAACATCCGGTAGCACAGGAACATCCGGTAGCGCAGGAACATCCGGAAGTCAAGGTACAAGTGGAAGTGCAGGAACATCCGGATCAAATGGAACTAGTGGAAGTTCTGGAACATCCGGAAGTCAAGGTACAAGTGGAAGTGCAGGAACATCAGGATCAAATGGAACTAGTGGAAGCGTAGGAACATCCGGTTCATCTGGTACAAGTGGTCAAAATGGAACATCAGGTACGTCAGGTAATGATGGTTCATCTGGTACAAGTGGAACATCAGGTGTTGGGTCTAATGGTACATCCGGTACGTCATCAATTGGTACATCCGGTACAAGTGGAACATCAATAAGTGTATCAGGATCTAATAATGAACTTTTAACATCAAATGGTTCTGGTGGTATTGTTTCGGAATCTTTGTTAACTTTTGATGGTGCTAAATTAAGTTTATTATATCAATCAGGAGATGAAGGAGGTGAAATATTACTAAATAAATCGGTTACTAATAATACACTTGATGGTGTAGGTATAACAATAGATTCTTATCAAAATAGAATAAGATTTTTTGAACAAGGTGGTTCAGCAAGAGGAGCATATATTGATTTGACGGAGTGTTCTGGCGGTGCTGGAACAAATCTACTTAGTGGAGTTGGTGGATCTGGTACTTCAGGAACAAGAGGTACAAGTGGAACATCAGGAAGTCAAGGTACTAGTGGAAGTGCGGGAACATCAGGATCAAATGGAACTAGTGGAAGTCAAGGAACGTCCGGTTCAAATGGATCAAACGGTACATCAGGAACATCCGGGGAAAATGGAACATCAGGTACAAGTGGAAGTCAAGGAACATCCGGTTCAAGTGGAACATCCGGTAGCCAAGGAACATCAGGTGAAACTGGTACATCAGGAACAAGTGGTGTTAGTGGTTCTCAAGGTATTAGTGGTACATCAGGTACATCGGGAACTGGATTTAGTACAATATCAAATACAGGTGATAATAGATTATTAACATCTGATGGTACTTCAAATGCAGCAGTCGCTGAATCAAATTTAACTTTTGATGGTACTACTTTAAATGTTACAGGTAAGTCATATGTTTATGGCACTTCTATGTCACCCGAATATATTGCTCGTTTTTATGGTGGAACTGGAAGTCAATTTGCATTTGGTATCGGTGATTCTGATTTTGGTGTAGCGAATGATGCTCTTAATTATGCGGGTACTGGGTATGTAACTTATAGTATCGGTGCTTATAGAATGCACTTCAATATAAATAATGGTTCGAACTTACCAGATGCTATTTATATTGATGAGAATGGTATAGTTTCTGATGGTTATGGTACAAAAATACACACATCTACAACTGAACCAGCCGGTGTTTATGAAGGTCAAATTTATTATAATACAACAAATAATACTATTTACTCTTTTGATGGTGCCGTTTGGTCAGCAAGTGGTTCAGGTTCCGGAACAAGTGGAACATCCGGTATATCAGGGTCTATGGGTACATCAGGAACATCAGGTGCTCAAGGAATAAGTGGTACTTCGGGTACAAGTGGATCAAGTGGTGTGTCAGCTGAATATATCGGTAACTCAACAGATACAATAGATTTAGGTTCTTTAGTAATTGGAAATACTTATAGTTTAACTACTACAGCCGGTTTAGAGTATTCTATAGCACAACACTTAATAGTAGCTTACTCAAATTCAGCTCACTTTCATGGTGATGTTATTTCATATTCACACTCGACTGGGTTTTTGATATTAGATGTAACTGAAATTCAAGGTAGTGGTATATATTCTACTTGGTCAACTAACTTAGACGGTGCATCAGGAGGTAATGGTTCGTCTGGAACAAGTGGATCTTCTGGTTTATTATCACTTACCGGAACAACTGATAATGGTTTAATAACTTTAGATGGTACGTCGCCTAATGCTACAGTTGAATCAAATTTAAAATTTGATGGAACAACATTAAGTGTAAATGGTAGTACTATAATTGGTGGTACGGCAACATCTTATCAATTGGAAGTTGTTGGTGATATGAAACTATCTGGTACATTCTCAGGTAATATTTCAAACTCGGTTACTAGTGATAAGATTATACAAACAACTTTACTTTTTCTTTCTAATAATCTTTGATGGAAAATCATTTTTTAAATATATAAACAAAATATAAATATAAAAATGGGTACAAGTTTAACTTTTACATCAAATATATTCTCAACTGGAACACTATTCGCTACTGCTTCTGCCGCAACTGCATCGGGGTACATTGTAACAACAACCGCAACTCCATACGATGTTTTGGGAGGAACAGTTTCTTATGATAGAAGATTATACTCACTATCTTGTTATAATACCGGCCCCGCACAAACTTTAACAGTTTCTATTTGGGATGGTACTAAGAATGCTCAAATATTTTTAATATCGGCCGCTATTGGTTCTACAACACCAACAGTTACGGATTTATTTAATAGTGCTAACATAGCATCTTTATTTCAAAGACAAAAAGATGCAAATGGAGTAACTTATTTTAATATACCGACTAATTATAGTATAAGATGTGCTTATAGTGCAGCTTTAACCGGACCACAGTTGTTAACATTTTTAGCAGTTGGAGAAACATATGAATAAAATTTAAAGATATGGCGAATAATATAATATTTACTTCTGGTTCTTTTATAGATACAACAATCCTAGCAACTGCTTCAGCAACTGGTGTTTATACACCATCAACAACCAATACATTTTATGATATTATGGGTGGTACAGTTTCTTATGATAGAAGACTTTATGGAATTGCAGTTACATCAACGGATACAGTTAACATACAAACATTAACAGTTGCATTAAATGATGGTGTTAAAGATATAAGAATTTATCAAGGAGCTTGTCCGGTAAACTCTGGTAATACAACCGCTATAGTCAATTTTGACTTATATAATACTGCAAATGCTTCAGCTATATTCGCGGGTCAGGCTGATGGTAATGGAGTAACTTATTTTAATTTAAAAGCTGGGTGGTCTATAAAAGTTGCTTATAGTACAACTCTTGTTGGAAATAGAGTATTAACATTTACGACTTTTGGAGAAACATATCAATAATAAATGGGAGCAACGGGATTGGAAAGTGGTATAAAAATATCTGGATTAAAACCAGGTATCAAAAGTGGTAGATCTTTATCACAGATGAAAGGTGGTGTGCTTAGTGGTTTATCAAATGGAATCATGAATAACAAAAATATGCAAGATCCCACATTATTAATTGGATCTAAAGCTCCTTTGGTATATTGGAATGCTGAAAGTTCGGAGGCTAACTCATCATTTAACGTAACATCTGTTTCAAATATAATCAAAACCAGTGCTGAGACTCTTGTAGTAACTTCAGATCCATTTGAATCCACTGGTGATGTTTATGGTGGAAAAGCGGGTGTTATATTTGACGCTACCGACTTTATCGGTACGTCAGCAGTTCTTGGTAATAAAACAGAAGCTACTATAATAGTTGTAGCTCAACCAACATCAACAAGTGGTGCTTATATATTCAATAGTATATGGTCATCATTTAATACAATTGGTGATTTTTGGATTACAGCAAATAGCGGAATTCTAACATGTCAATTACTCGGTGATCCAACAGCGACCAGTGTTGTAATAAATTCATATCCTCTAAATACTCAACACTATCATATTATTACTCTTAAAATGAGATTAACAAAAGATAACGGTAGAGATGCTTTAGAGTTATTTGTAAATGGTGCTAAACATTCAAACTACACATCAAATACTTTTACACCTGGAACTAATTTTCAAGATGCTAACGTCCGATTTGGTGGTAACTCAGGACAAACACTTGGTGGTAACTCAATTGCAGCAGGACTTGTATTTGATTATTATTTAGAAAATCACGAACAATTAAGAATAGAAAATTATTTAAGATGGTATTATGGAAGAAACTTTTGATCCAAAAACACAATATTTACAATTTAAACAATCTGTAATTGATCAAGCACCAATTTATGTAAAAAGAGGATGGACCTTTCCATCATTTATTATAAAACCAGAAGAGACATCAGAAGAGATGATGTTATTTTATTGGAATCAAGGTCTTGAACATCTTTTTGATGTTATCAACATGACACAAAGTACGATTTGAAAATAATGAAAAATTATTTTTAATATATACTCTATGAAACTTAATAAATTTTATGAATTCGTTCAAAGTGACTTTGAGCCAATTAAATCATTTTACTTAAAAGATGATTTAAATGATAAAATATGGAATAACTTTAAATTAGATGATGAAGTTAGAAGAAATTTATTAAAAATTGGTCAAGATTTTTTTGAAGGTACTGAAATTAAAACTGATGTTTTAGACATTGTTTTATGTGGATCTCTTTGTAATTATAACTGGTCTGAAAAATACTCAGATTATGATTTACACATAATTGTCGATCAAAGTGATATTGATGAAGACCCAGAAGTTGCTGAAAAGTTGTGTGATCTTGCTAAAAAACTTTGGAATTCTCAACACGATATTAAAATAGCTGGATATGAAGTAGAAGTTGCTATTCAAGATAAGAAAGATATGGAAAAGGCTATCAGAGATGGTAGAATGGGTGGTGTGTTTTCATTACTTAATAATGAATGGGTTAAGAGACCACAAAAAGTAGATTTTATACCAGATGAAAACTTAATTAGAATGAAAGCCGAAACAGCGATGAGTAAAGTTGATGACTTAGAAAGAGATTTTAAAGATGATGAATATGATATCTTTAAAGAAAAGTTGGATAAAGTCTGGAAAAAGATAAAAGACTTTAGAAAATCAGGACTAGAATCAGAAAGTGGTGAGTACTCAGTTGGTAATTTGGTTTTTAAATTACTTAGAAGAAATGGATATACTGGTAAAGTAATGGATATGAAAAGCAAAGCTTATGATAAACAATTTAAATAATTATGAATATTAAGATATCTGAAATAGAAAACTTGTTTAAAGAAGTCTTTAGTGAAGAAGATGGTAAAGTTTCAACAGTTGAAACAGTTTATGAAACACCAAAAGATGGTGATTTTCTTAAATTAATCATTTCTTTACATGGCTTAAACACAGAAAACTCTACGATAATACATACTAAATTTATATTTAAAGTTGATTCTGGTAAGAGAAATTTAGTTGAAAACTCATTTATCTACTTATATGACATTAACTGCATTTATCATAAAATAGATTTCGATAATATAATAGATCTTCAAGAGAAAATAGAAGATGTTGTTGATTCAAATGATTTTGGTGAAGATATACAAATTTTATCTGACTTTATTGAAGCACCAGCGATGTTCTTAAACTATTATATGAAAAGAGCTAAAATAACAGATTACTCAATATTTGATGTTGAATATAGTCCAAAATTCAAAACAACACCTTGTGATCAAACTAAGTTTGATTTTAAAATAAATATCAATAATAATTATTTTATAGACTTATCCATTTGGAAAGTAGAAGCTCAAAGTGATGATGATGTAGATAAGTATAAGTTTCAATTCCGTTTTATGGATGAAATAAAAACAACAGAAACAGATACATTGAATAATATACATTATTTCATAGGTTCTAATATAGCTAAATTATTAGATAGAAAATTAAAAAATAAAGATTAAATATGACTTATAAAGATAATCAACCAACATTTAATGTTAATAGAAAAGTTTCTAACTTTAAAGACTTTGCTACAGATAAAGAAAAGTTATCTAAAGCTGATTTACAAAGAAAACCTAATTCAGAAGACCAACAACATTTAGGTAATAAGAGAACCGAATATAATCCAGTTACTCATAAATTAACTGATTATTCAGATGATGAAATTAAAGATAGATTGGATTCAATGGATAATTTAGAAGAGTCATTATCTAGTGAATATAAAGAGTTGGTTAAAAAGATTAAAAAACTTAGATGTATGGGAACTATCGCGGAGGGTGTTGGTTATGAATATGCAAAAAAAGATATAATAGAATTAATAAGAAAAGATTTTAAATAATCTATGAAATATATTAAATTATTTGAAAGTTTTGGAAGTAGAGACTTTAAATCTGATATAGATCATATTAAAATGATCATGTCTGATATTGAAGATGATGGTATTGACTTTAGAGTTATACCAAATGAAAGAGCTTTTGATGATGAAAAAGATTATATCTATATAAAAATATACAATATACCATTTAATTTACCTAATAAATTAGATTATTTTGATAGAAAATATAAACAATTAATTGGTGAAATAGGTGATCTATATCATCTTGATAAAATAAGAGCCAAATCTCGTCTTGGATTAATAAGATCATTTAATTCTCATGACGAATATTATAAATGGTGTAGAGGTAAAAAACAGAGTATATCAGAATTAGACTTTGAATTCTCAAGTCATGATGGTAAAGATGTTTTCTAAATACCTAACTCATTCAATTTCTCTTCTCTAATTTCCTTCTTAGATAAAGTAAAAAAGGAACAACCACAATACTTACAACCACAAGCTTCCATATCTTCATATGTATCAAAGTGTCTGTAATAAGGATGTCCACACTCACATTCTTTATCATCACCAAAGTCTTTATTATATTTACGAGTTAAATCTACTTTGTATTCGTAAATATAAGGTTTGTTATTTTTTACCTCAAACTGATTATTTTCATATCTTTCAACTAAATCTTTCATTAGTTTATAATCTTCTTCTGAAATCATAATTCTTTTTCACAAAAATAAAAATAAAATTTAAAATTTTTATATATAGATTATGAAATATTTAAAATTATTTGAAGCATTCGAATCCAATATTCTATCTAAAACATTAAGTTATCTTTCTGATGATTCTAAAAAAGATTTTATGGATAAGATAAGTAAGTTTTGTACAAAGATAGATTTTCCTAAATCAAAATTAACTGATGATTACTTCCAATATTTACCATTTAGCACAGCTCTTAAAAAAGTTATTAGTGCTGAAGATAAAGTAGAAGATTGTAAAGCTAAATCCGAAGAAGTATTTGGTGAAAAGGGTATTAAAGATGATATCTGTACTGGAGGTAAATTAAAAAGAAATTGGGGTAAATCATCTAGAAATGTTGATTGTCCAAAGTGTTTAGGTACTGGTAAAATTAAAGTTGGTAATCCTGACGCACCTGAGGGATATGAATTAATTAAATTTTGGATAAATGACAAAAAGGATATAGTTAATACAACCATAACTGATGGTAAGGCTGATCAACAAGATAATATTGAAGGTTATGTTGGATATGGTGACGTTTATTTAGGTGAGAATGATAATAGAAGACGTTCTGGTAATTTATCACAGATACAACATTTGAGTAAGGTTATTATAAAATGGCATTCTTCAGATAAGCCTTGTTTAGCAACAATTTTTCATGAACGTGGAGATACCTATGTTATTCATAATAATGGTTATAAAAATGGTGGTACACCAAGTGACGGTGATTGGAGAAAATATGGTCGACATGGTTGGGACTTAGGTGGTTATGATTTTAATATAATTCAAATGGTCAAACCTAGTGATGAAAAAGAATTAAATTACTATTTATATAATAAATCAACTGACTCTGAATTAAAAACTACAAATAGACCATCTAGTCAAGGTTCATTAGATGGTGCTCAATTCGCAATTGTATTTGATACTGGTAAATTAAAAAAATCAGAATACAAAAAAAGAACTGAGATTATTAAAGGAAGAAGTGAATTGAGAAAAGGTTTAGTTGGTGGTAGATTAGGATTAAGTAATGATGCTATTAAAAAACAAAACTTAGACAAGTATATTAAAGCTTTAGCTACTAAAGATATAAAAGGTGATGTTAGTGATTTACAAAGTTTAGATAATTATATTTTTAGAATATTGGGTGGTAAAAACGTAATATTCAAAATGTTAAAAGGTGAAACAGGTGATGTTGTTAAAGTTATTGAAGGTTTCTTTAAAATGTTAAAAGTTAATGAAGAATATGGATATAATGATTGGGATGATACATCAAGTAGGAGTGATAAAATAAAAGAATGGTATAGAACTGAATTAGTTAATTACATGAATTCTCGTGAAGGTAAAATATATAGAGATGATATAAATAGTCAGTATAGTAAATTACAAAATGATATGTCAGAATACGATACTTTAGAGTTTTTATATAATAAATATATTAAAGGTTCAGATTTAACGGTTGATGGTAATGATAAAACAACAGGTGTTAAAAACACATTAATTACTTTATTTGAAAAATCTATTAAAGAAAATCAAAGAATAAATAATGAGATTAAATCATTTTTTGCTAATACTAGAATAAGTGCTTTTGATAAACAAATTCTTAGATCGGTATTATCAGTGAGTGAATTAATTTATGAAAAATTAAAATCATTTGGTAAAATAGAAAACTTAATGGATGCTGAGTTAATCTTACAAAAAATCAAAACTATAAATGATGTTATCACAAATAGTAGATGGGACTTTTATGATTATATAGAAGGTAAAAAAGGTGTTTTTGATTTTAATAGTAGAACAAAATCTATCTCTGATGAATACAGAAGTAAACTATCTTCTAGTGTCGAAGAAATAAAAAATCTAATTAATAAGATATAACAAAAAACCTCTTAAATATTTAAGAGGTTTTTTCATAATAATTTATTTAATTTTAAGTCTCTATAAACACGCTTTGTTATATTTCCAAGTGATATATCAGAAAAGTTAGAAGGATCTTCTAAATCGTCTATAATTGACTTATATTTGTTATACCACTCATAGAATATATCACAAGACATTATTATAATATCTTCATAACTTATATTTGTTATAAAATCATCAAATTGACAAACCAAAACATTACACTCATGTCCATGTTGAGATGATGAATAGAATGGACAATTTATTGTAACACACATATTCCAATCTAATGTTACAATAAACCCCATTTTATAAATTCTATCCAATTCCTTAATCATTTAAAATCTTTTTAATTTTAAAATCTCTCTTATCAGATTTTTCAAGAGGTTCTAAATAGATTTCACCATCTGAAATCTTAACCTCCCATTTATTTCCAGTTTTATCATCCAATAAAACTAATTTTTTAACTATAACATTACCTTCTGGATCAATTAGAAGTGCTGATTCACCAGTTGATGTATTAACAAGAAATGGATTTGATTGATTAATCAATGAATTGTTAGCAAAGGTATTTGATTTATTAGTAGCCATTTAAAAGTTTATCTATTTTTTTGTCTCTCATTTGAGATAATAGAATTGGTAATGATTTTTGAAACTCATCATCTATAATATAAACTATTTCATTATCACCTATTTCAAAATAAAAATCATAACTAATTACTAATTTTGGTTGAAAAGTTGCTTCACTACGAACTTCATATTGAAAATTATTTATATTAAATCGTATATCATTAAATAAATAAATCATTTCTTCATCCCATTTAAGATATGGATCAACATAAGCTTCAAAATCTAAATACTTACCTACTTTATAAACATCATGAGATGAACCACTCCATGGATTTGTTTTAATCTTGGAAAAATGAAAAGATAGTGAATCTTGTAATTCAGCTGACAATCTACCACAACTAACTAAGTTTTTATACTTAAATTGTGATAAAAATAAACTAGTTCTGTTTAATTTCTCAGTGAATTTAAGATTTCTCAAATCGATAAATTTATTATTAGATTTCATCTCTTTAAAGATGAACTTATACAAAGCCCTTAAAATTTCCTCTTTAATTTTAAAAACAAATTGCTCTATATACTCATCATTTAATTCAATTGAAACTGAAATATTTACACTATTCTTATTAGATATTATTGTGTCATCTAAAATTAACGGTGTTGGTAAAAGGTACTCACTTTCAAAAAACAATCTTTTATTTATGTCTTCTATTAAATCACTATACATAAACTATTTTATTTTTTCACCAGTTTTAGGATCGTAATTAAGAATTAAAATCTCAACACCTTTTTCTTGTTCTTTTTTAGTATCAGCATTATTACCACCTTGTGCGGAACTTCTAAATACTTCTTTCTCAAACCACATATACTTATCTCTCGGTAACAATTCTTCCAATAAAGGAAAATAGTAATATGATAAAGACCAACGAGACTTTGACTTTTTAATTAATTCTAATAATCTTCTATGTGAAGCTGGACCAAACACACCATCACTATCAGCACCATACCAAAATAAACGTTTAGCATCATCATCACCTTTACCTTCGTTAAATCTTGCATATGGTGGATCTAAATAGATATAAGTATCCTCACTATCATATTTTGTAATTAACTCTTCAAAATCGATGTTAGTATAGTCTGTGATTGATTGTAACTTCTTAGTGTACTTGTTCTTTTTCAATTTATCAATAAGAACTTCTAATTTAAGTCTATCTTTATCTTTCTTATAACCATTGAAACCAGCACCACGAGGATAAACTGAATTATGAGCCGATGTAATTAAGAAAGCGTAAATTGCAGCTTTCTCATAATCACCAATTTCAAAACTCATATCATCTAAAAAGTCATTTTTTTGATATTCTTTGTAGATACCTTTATAAAAGTCCCATTTTTTTAAAGATTCTGTTTCAGTTGTTTTTAATAGTGTATTTTTAAGATTCTCTAAATAAGGTAAAAATTCTTCTGGTTTTGAACAACAATAATATAAATTAACTTGATGTCTATTTTTATCATTGTAAATAACTGTATCGAATTTTAATGAATCATCATCCATATAAGTTCCCATTGAACCACTAAATGGTTCTAAATAAGTTTTAATACTTCCATCTTTAGGTATTTTTTTATTTATAAATTCGTGGAAAACATTTGAACTCTTGCCACCGAAATATGATATCATTGCACACATATTACTTTCTATATTTATTTTTTTCTTTAGTTATAGAGACTACTTTATTAAAAGTTTCTTTCTTTCTATGTAAGAATTTATCAAAAAAAAATACATTATTTAAAGAAATGTTCCAAACCAGTTTTCTTTTCAATTCCTCTTAACTCATCACGAACTTTCATAAGTATTTTACCAAGATGATTTTTACCTTTATTTCCACACTTTTCACAATAACATGACCCATAAAAATTGTCGTGCCAATAATTACCCTCAATTAATTCAAGATCTTCAGTACTTAATAATAAATCAGCTAAATAATCATTTTTAAACTTCTCACGAACTCCCCAATTCATAATCTCTAATTTTTTTGATTCCCAATCAGTACGAATTTTCATTTTTTGACCGATCTTTTTAACAGATCCAGGATTAGGCATTCTTGCAATCATTTCTTTAAAGTCTGCGGTTGTGTAATAAACACCATTTATCATTTGATCGTTTTTACACTTTTGTGCTACGTAGTAATGTTCAACTGATGGATATTTAATACCTTGATATTCTATTTCAACTGGATGAAAGTTAGATAGAAAATTCCATCTACCATCAAATCTATTTATATAACTCATAGTATTTATATGAAAAAACCTCACATAGTTGTGAGGTTTTAATTTGTGGAGAAGAAGCGGAACTGCCCCGCTTGTACTACTCAGAAGACAATAATTATTCGTTTACAGGCTTAGTAAAGTTTTTCTAAACTTACAAAATAGTTAGTTGAATTAACCCATCACTCTAACAATTCTGGTTTCACATTTGGTCTGTGTGATACAGTTGGAGAATTTTTTTTAATTAGTTTCTCTTAAACTAACTCTGGAGTGTTAACTCCGATTGCTTTTAGGGCCGCTACTAAATCTTCACGAGTTCCTACTTCATTTGTGTTGCCATTTACGACGTTTACCATCTAATTTATTAATCGGACATATGATAACCCGATACCTGCATAAGTACCACCAATCTGCTAGGCGAATCTAATGACTTCCCCGTATTGTTTGTAATTATTTCTTTTTACAAAGATATATATAATATTCTAAAAACCTAAAAAGTTTAAAAAAAAATAACTCACCGAAGTGAGTTATTTAATATTTTTAGAATGGCATTCCATCTTCACCATCTAAAGAGTAAAAGTTGAATATAAATAAAGGTTCTACTTTTCTAGTTTCCCAAATATCACATTCTAAATCAAAATCAACTAATACATCTTTATCTATCTTTTTAATAATCTCATAAATATGTATAACTTCATCTAATTTATAAAAATAGTTAACCATTCCATAAGTAGTTGGTATAATTTGAATTTTTAAATCCATACCAGTATTAGTTATTTCACAGTTTTTAATACCACCTTGTGTAATCATTTTTCTTAAAAGATACTTTAGATTATCGATATCATCAGTATTATCTTCATCGTCATCTTCTTCCTCATCATAATATCCATAATCATCATCATCTAATCTATCCTTCTCTTCATTTATGAATTGGTCATACTTTTTTAGTTTATTAGACTCATATTTATCATCATCTAAGTCAAGAGTAGTCATTTTAGATGTAGTATCTTTTCCTAATATAATTTGTAAGTATGTTTCATCAAATAAACAAGATGTTGGTCTTTTATGAAGTTTCATAACTCTTCTAAGTTCAGTTAAACTTTCTAAAATATTATCAATATCCTCATTTTCTAAATCAAAATTAACATAAACATTACCATGATCCGTTGAAATAGTTTTATCTAAATTAACTCCTTTTAATGCTTCAACGAATGCTTTATTTGAAACTTTAACATTAGAAATCATTTGTTTAAGAGCTGCTCTATCTTGTACAGTTCTAACTGTTGGTAGGTTAGCCCAATCAACATTAACAGATGCTTTACAAAGGTCAATTAGATAATCCATATTTTGAATCTCTTTTCCTGTATGTTCATTTAAGTAACCAACTGAAACGTTTGTACATTCAGGAATATCATCTATAAATGATGCTGAATCTGTAAATACTCCAGTAGGATCAATTTTTAAATTTAAACCATTTGAGTTGTATTGTTCACAAAGTGCATTACCAAACTCATCAGAACAACATCTACCACCAGCTTGTGAAGTAATAACAGAAATAGTTTTTCTTCTATCAAAACTAACACATCTTTTAATGTTTTTTAAATAAGCTACTTCATCATATTTATCAGCTAGTGCTCTTGAACCAATACCACCTCTTTCTTCACCAATAAAGAAATAATAAAGACCTGGTACATTTTTAGCCATCATATATAACATTACTGTTGTACCTGCTTTATCATCAGCTCCTAATACTGTTGTACCATCAGTAACAATATGTTCTTGTTCATCAATATGTACTGAATAAAGTCTTGTAACAGCTTGTTTTCTATCAGCCGTATCTAAGTGACAAGTAAACATTGTAGTTGGATTGTCACCAATTATTTTATAGTAATTACCAACAATATCTTTTTCTAGTTTAGGTAAAAATTGTAGTACCTCATCTTCGTGTCCGTGTGGATAAGTTTTAGTTACAAGAGATAAGAATGTTGCTCTTGGATCTAATGGGTTATACTCAAAATTTGGTACACTAATTGGAATCTTCTCATCTTCAATTGATTCACCATTTTTAACTTTATTATATAAAGTAACAAAGTTTTGAATATCTTGTGGTGTGAAGTAATTGTGAAAGTAATATCTAATAAAGTTACCACATTTCATGTCAACTGTTCCTTTATCTTTTGTTGTTACACTAAAACAAAAATCTTTTTTAGAAACATCGACATTAGTTATTTTTAAACCGTTAAAATATTCATTGTTTTCTTGATCTAAGCAAAGTATTTCAAAAGCAATGTATTCATTCATATCATTAAGTTTTTCTAATACATCAATTAAAGCTTTTGAAAATTTAAGTTTAGGTAAGTTTGTTGGTTCTCCCTCCATTTTTTAAAATTCTTTTTTGTATATATTAATTCTAATTAGTGAGTTATTTCAACTCTACCTTTAGAAAATTTAACATATCTACTATTTCTATGATCTACTTGAACTTGTCCAGTTGCAGATCCTTGTTCTTTTCTAACAAAATCTTTTGTACAAACAACAATATCAGAATTAGATAAATTACTTAGTAAGTATTTCTTTTTCTCATTATTTTCCATTTTTTCTAAATGGCTATTTTTTCTTACAATATCAGCTGCTTGTAAAATAACATTTTCCGGAACTTTATCATCTTTTAATGTTTTAATAATTAAATGAGTTCCTATAATTCTATCACCAATAACTTCTTCACCATCATTAGTTTTGTACATATGTTTTGGATTTAAAGCACTTGTAGCGTGCATCCAAATATCATTAACACTAGGTTCTGATCCACCAATAGGATTAGCAAATTTCCCAGAATAAGTAATTGTCAAAAAGTCATTACTTCTAGCATTTCTACCCCAATAAACATCATATGTTGCATCTGGGTTATTTTCGTCTGATATTTTTTTATATTTAATATCATATCCATCGACTTTAAACTGATCTAAGTCACTCTTTGGTGTACTTACTATAGCAGTTTCATTCAATTTAAATGTTAAAAATCTTTTAATTCTCATAGTTTATATATTAAATAGTTAAAATTAAAAAGTCTATAAAAACAAAAAACTCCTCTTAAAAAGAGGAGTTTTTATATCTTTATTAACTATTAGTTAAGTAATTGAGCATTGTCAGTTACAACGATAGTCATAAATTGTTTTTGTGGGAACCAACCAACTTCAGCTACTGCGTATCTAGATCTTAGTAACATTCTTGGTGCGAAAGTCGCTTCAGAAATAACTGAGATAGATTGAGCCATCAAATAAGGTACGAAAATGATACCTGGTTGATCTGGGTTGTTTTTTCTACCTAAAACGATTCTGTTGTCATTATATCTCATATAAGGATCAACATAGATAGAAATATCACCAATTGAACCTACAGGGTATAATTGACCTTGTCCGTTTAATTTAGATTTAACTGGGTTAATTGTGTAACCAGCGATGTCTTGAAGAGCTGCAGCTAAACCTCCGTTTGTGATAAGGTATTGAGCAGGACCTACACGACCCTCAGTTGCGATGTAGTTAGAAGCATGAGCAATTTTAGTGATCAATTTTCTTTGTACAGCGTGTGTAGTTTCACCAGAAACTGCTGAACCAGCATAAGATGTATCTAAGTCAAAGATTGTAGATGCTGTAGAAGATAAAGTAGAAACACCACTTCTTAATGGAGCAGAAGTTCTATTTAATGAACCCATTTCAAAAATCTTAGAAACGATTTGTTTAGAAATTGTTTGAGATAATTCATTAACAAGGATAGATTCCATTTTTTGAACGATATCCATACCTGTGTTAGCTTTGATATCTTCAATTTCTGTTCTTCTTAAAGCTGAAGATACTTCAATAGTACCAACTGCGATAGTTTTAGAAGAAATTTTTGGTCCGATAACTCCAGCGTAGAAGTCATCATCAGCATCTCTGTTCATTGGGTAAGAACCAGCAGCGTTAGAAGTAGCAACACCTGTCCAGTTTGCAGAGAAACCAGGGATATGATCTTCTAATGCAGATACTAATTCAACACTTTTTGTACTAGCACCAAGAACTGAAGTAGCACCAACAGTAGTAATCTGTGAAGCCATAGAAGCTGTTGGGTTGAATGTGTTTCTTGTAGAGTCAAAAGACCAAAGAGTTCCACCAGTTGCAGTAGTTGCGTTAGGACCACTTGTTTGTGCTGTATTAGATTGTCTGTAAGCTTTGAAGATTGGATATCCATCGATACGAGAGAAACCTAAAAACTCAGTATAACCAACTTTACTACTAGTAGGCTCTACTTGAGAGAATGTACCAACAGAAGGAGCTCCAACGATTGTAGAAGAAGTACCAATTGTTAAGAATACTCTACCACCTGATAAACCACCAACTGTTTGAGTGATGTTATATGCAGATAAGAATGTGTTAATTGCAGTTGTAACTGTTCCTAAAGTTGTAGAGTCTAAGTTTAATTTGAAAACTTGTGGTCTCTCATCTTGGTTACCTAATCTAGTATCATCATATTGAAAATCAATATAAAGTAAATCGATTTTCGGACCTGGAGAAGGTTTAACAGCTACTAAATCTAAACCGATTGTTTGAGCAGCGATTTTCATAGCTACTGGTAACAAGTTTTGACCAACGTCTCCTGAACCAGCAACACCACCACCGTTAGTCCAGTTTGATCCAATAGTAACACCTGAAGGTGTAGTTGAACCAATTACTGGGTTTAATACAGCACCCATACCTGCTACGTTAGAAGCATTTACGTATGCGTTTTCGTTAATAGAGTGAAACTCAGCATATTCTGACATCCATTCAACTCTATCACCAGTAACTCCCATGTTCTCAAGAACTGGAGCCCATTTCTTAGTTGCTTTCGCTTTGTCTATTCTAATGTGTGACATAATTAATTTATTTTTTTTTTATTTTTTTAATAATCTATATATTACCTTGTTTTTACTCGTTTTTTTCAAGTATGGATTTTTTATAGATTAGATGTTTTTGAATCTTTCCATAATAGCGTTTACTTCGTTATCAGATAATTTATCTTCTTGAATTAAAGCATCATGTGAAACTAATTTTTTAGTTACAGATTCGTTTGTTTTAAGATTTCTAGTTGCCCAGAAATGCTCAACTTGTGACTCAGTTGTTAACATCTCAGATGGATATAATCTAGCTTGTGAAAGAATAGATTTTTTAGCTGATTCGTTTAACTGATTCCAGATAGCCTTTGTGTTGTTAGGCATCATTCTGATTACTCTTTCTTCAAGAGTTTCAGTTGTAGTTGATAATGCTTCAGATATTAATGAAAGAACTTCTTTTTGTGTGAAGTAACTTCTTTCGTTTATGTGAAGTTTAACATTTTCTTGTTCCTCATTAGTTAAAGCATAGTAACTATCAACTTGCGATTTAGATAAGAATTTTAAGAAATTCAAATCTGATGTCTCAGAAACTTTACGTTTTTTAGCTTCTTCGATTAATTTATTAATAGATTCAGATAATTCAGTTTCGTCATCACCACTAACTTCATAGTCAGCTGGACCACCACAATCTTCATCATCATCTTCATTTTCGTGTGCGTACGCTTCTTCTTCACCTACGTGAGAAATACCATTATACTCTTCTTCTTCATCTTCCATTGACCAAGATTCTTCATTATCATCTTCATCTTCTAAAGATTCAAAACCAGCAGCGTTTAATGATGGGAAGTTCTCTTCATTAGATTCGAATAATTTACCACCGTTTAATTTCTCAGCAATCATTCCTGTGTAAGAAATTGATTTGTCTAAGTTCTCAGCGATGTATTCAGAGTAAGCGATGTTATCATCTAAATGTTCAGCGATATATTCTGAATAAGCGATATTACCTTCTACGTGCTCAGCTAAATACTCAGAGTAAGCAATTGAATTATCAACGTGCTCAGCGATGTATTCAGAGTAAGCGATGTTTTTATCTAAGTTCTCAGCGATGTATTCAGAATAAGCAATATTCTTATCTAAATTCTCAGCGATATACTCAGAGTAAGCGATGTTTTTGTCTAAGTTTTCAGCGATATACTCAGAATAAGAAATATTCTTATCTAGGTTTTCAGCGATATACTCAGAGTAAGCGATGTTTTTGTCTAAGTTTTCAGCTACATACTCAGAATAAGCAATATTCTTATCTAAGTTCTCAGCTAAATACTCAGAGTAATTAACAGCTTTTTCTAGATTTTCAGCTAAATAGTCATTGTGTTTAATAAGTTTGTCAGTTGTTTCTTTTAACGACTTGTTCTCATTAACCATAATTTGAACTTTCTCAGCTAAATAATCTAAATACTTAACGACTTGAGAATTAGTAGTGTTTAATTCATCATAATACTCAAGTAGTTGTTCTAATTTCTTAGGGCTTAAGTTACCTTTAGAAATTGCACTTTTAACTTCTTTCTTTGTAGAAGCTAATTCATTAACTAAATACTTAGAGTAATCAGTTAATTGTTGCTTAGTAACAAACTCATTTTTGTTCATGTTAAATAGATCATTTATTTTTGACTCATCGGACATTTCATATATCCTAAAGTTAGATTGTGGATTATTGTAACCTAATGATTCGTTAAGAGTTTTAACACTCATCTTTGCTGAGGCAAAACCTGGGTCAGCAACTATATCATAAGTAAATAATTTCTTTAGTGAAACTGATCCGTCAGATTCAGTAATACCTGCGGCTCTAGAAGAAACAAAAACAGGACATCCGTCATCAACCAATGCCTTAGCTTCTTTACCCCAATAAGTACTTAATAATCTGATTTCACCAGCAACATGATTAGCTTCTTTAACATAATTAGCTTTAGTAATTATGTGTGAAGCTCTTGAAAGAGATGTATCAAATACGTCTGGATGGTCAAATTCACCATACACAGCACCTAATCCGTTCATTCTCTCGTTAAGTTCTTGTAAAGCAGGTAAGAATTTATCAGCTGTGTATATTCTTTCATTACGGTTTTTAACACCAAATTCAGTAAATATACCACCCAATACATACTTATCTTTTCCAGCAGAATTATTCTCAGAGATAAGAGAATTAGTTGAATTTTCTACAATTAAGACTGGTTTCATGTAAAATAGTTATTTTTTGTATAAATTATAGTGTATATATTGTGTTATTAAAGCCCTCTTTTTATTACCTGGATTTTTTATGGTATTTGGATTTTATATATAACAGAAGGATTTTTAAATCATGATTTTTAAAACATTTTCAAATTGAAAAATAGAATACATGTATAATTATATAAAATGATTTTAACTAGAGAAATAGATGTAAAGATTAGTGAATCCAATTTTCACTACTACGAGGACTTAGGTTATGATATAGGTTTAGGTGAAACTATTACTATTCCAGTTGAACTCCTTTCAAAAGGATCGCATCATAAAGTAAAGTGCAAATGTGATAATTGTGGTATAGAGAAAGAAGTTATCTATAAAAATTATCTTAAATATGATAATAAGAACTGGGGTGATTACTTTTGTAGAAAATGTTCCGAAATAAAAAGAAAAGAAACACTGAGAAAAAATTTTGGTGTTGACTACCCAATACAAAATAAAAAGGTATTATCCAAAATGAAAAACACTCTAGTGGAAAAATATGGCGTAGATAATATTTCAAAAAAGAATAAAATTAATAAAGATGGCTAAATATAATGAAGGAGATATTCTTGAATCTCAAATAGAATTCTCTGTTAGCGGAAATGCCGCAGTCAAAATAGATGGAAAAGAATTTTTCGTACATAAAAAAAGAACCTTAAATTCTCTACATTTAGATAAAGTAAAATTCGCACTTTTTAAAGGAGATAAAAAATTAGAAGCGAAAGTTCTAGAAGTAGTCGAAAGATTTAAATTAGAATTTGTAGGAACTACTCAAGTTAAAAAAGATCACACATTTGTGATCCCGGATAACTCAAAAATTCATGTTGACTTTTATATAAAAGGTAAACACTCAGCAGAAGATAACCAAAAAGTATTAGTGGAATTTGATAGTTGGGAAAATGGTCAAAAATCTCCAAATGCTAGAATTGTTAAAGTGTTAGGAACAGTTGGTGAAAATGAAACTGAAATGAATGCTATCATGTATGAATACAATTTACCAGTAGATTTTCCACAAGAAGTATTAAATGAATCAGAATTAATATCAGAAGTTATAACAGAGAAAGAGATTTCTAAACGTAGAGATTTAAGAAATGTAACGACTATTGGTATTGACCCATTTGACTCAAAAGACGCTGATGATACAATCGGTTTAGAGTTTAAAGATGGAAAAAGATACGTTTCAATAAACATCGCAGATGTTACACACTACATTAAACCAGGATCAGAGTTAGATAACGAAGCATTTAAAAGATCTTCTTCAGTTTATTTAGTTGATAGATGTGTACCAATGATTCCAAAAAGATTAAGTAATGGTATATGTTCGCTAAAATCAGGTAGTGATAAACTATGTTATTCTGTAATAGTTGAATTAGATACAAATGGAAGAATTGAAAACACTTGGTTTGGAAGAACTATTGTGAATGTAAATAAAGACTACTCTTATGAAATGGCACAAGAGGTAATTGATAGAGGTACAGCTTCAGATGAAAATAAAGATTGTGATGAAGTTATATTAGAATTACATAGATTAGCTTTAAAAATGAGAAGAAGAAGAATGTTAGGTGGTTCTATGGAAATTGGTGGTGTTGAAGTTAAATTCAAATTAGCTGATGATAATAAAAAACCAATTGGTCTTTACTTAAAAGAACAAAAAGAAGCAAATCATTTGATTGAAGAATATATGTTATTAGCAAATAGAGAAGTTGCTAAGTTCATTAAATCAAGAGGTTTACCTTGTGTTAATAGAATTCACGAAGAACCAGATGAAACTAAATTAGAACATATTAAAACATTTATATCAACTTTAGGTTATGAAGTGAATTATGGAGATACTCCAGAGAAAACTAAATTAGTAATTAATGAATTAATGAAAAGTTGTAAAGGAACTAATGAAGAAAACATTATTACTACTTTAATAGTAAGAGCTCAACAAAAGGCTAAATATACAACAAGAAATATAGGACACTATGGATTAGGATTTGAACATTATTCACACTTTACAAGTCCAATTAGGAGATATAGTGATATGCTTACACATAGATTACTATCAATGGCTTTGAAAAGTGAAGGATATAATAAAGATGTCAAAAAGGCGGAATTAGAAAAACAATGTGAATGGATATCAAAACAAGAAGTAGTATCAGCTAAAGCTCAAAGAGATTCTATTAAGTATAAACAAGCTGAATACTTAGGAGATAGAATAGGACAAGTTTTCGATGGTATAGTTTCAGGTGTTTTAGATAGAGGTATTTATGTTGAATTAAACGAGAGTAAATGTGAAGGTTTAATTAAGTTAGGAACTTTAGAAGGTAAGTGGGTTGCTTATCCAGATAACTATTTTGTAGTTAGTGATTTAGGTGATAAGATTAGATTAGGTGATCCGATAAGAGTTGTTGTTAAGTCGGTTGACTTAGAAAAGAAACAGATTGATTTTTTAAAATTTTAATAATGGGACAATTATATAGAGTAGATAATGAAGATTCACATTTAAAAAATAGAACTAAAAAATTCTATTTAGAAGGAATTAAACTATCTCAATTTGAAAATAAATTGGAGAAATGGCCCAATTGGATACAATTTAAAAGAGAAATTAAGTTAAACTCTTTACTAGAAGGTAAAAGAATTCAATTTGATATTGAAGATATAAATGAATGGGGTAAAATTGATAGTGTTAAATCAAATGATATGAGTTTATCTGATGTGGTTTTTTCGGTTAAAAGAATTACCATGATTATAAAAGATGATATTGTCGATGAGTTAGAAATTGAGTGGAGACCACTACAAACAGAATTAGGTAGATCAATAATTGGTCTACTTGATGCTGGAATTGATGTGGATATATCCATGAGTTTTTTTGAGGACCAGTTTAGTCATTTTTATATAAAAACAGAAAAAAATGTAGCATAAAAAAACCTCTCAATTTGAGAGGTTTTATTTTTTATAGCAAGTTTTAGAATTCAAATTCTCCACCACCTTGTGCACCACCTTGTGCGGGAGCTTCAGGAGCGGCTTGAGCAGGTGCTTGAGCTTGAGCACCACCTTGTGCAGGAGCTTCGGGAGCGGATTGTGCACCACCTTGAGCTCCAGCTTGAGCACCCATTTCACCACCCATTTCACCACCTTGAGCCGGAGCACCTTGTGCACCAGGAGCTGCACCAGCACCAGCGGCATCTTTAGCCCAGTATTTTTGGTTTTCAGCTTTTTCCTCTGGTGTTAATTTAAATACGTGATCCATAATCCACTCTATATGGAAATAAGGTTTTTCACCATTCATAATACCAGTAAGTGTTCCAATTGCTTCTGCCCTTTTCGCTAGATTGTTAATCTTTTTCCATTCTTCAAATATCTGATTAGAGTTAAAATTAATATCCATCTCATTCATAATAACATCATCTTCTCTAAGTTCAGGAAACTCAACTAACATTTGTAATTTAAGAGGTTTGACAATAATTTCCTTAAAATTAGATCTTAATCTACCAATAAAATTATGAAACTTAACTTCTTCATTTGTCATACCAGCTTGATCTGAAATAAAAGTACCACCACCACCTTCAACTTCAAATCTACTAACTGGGATTTTAGAAGCTCTTTTAAGTGCCATATGGAACCATTTTAACATACCATCTTCATTTATGTCATGTCCAGTAGGACCAACTAGTTCCATATTTGGAGTACCAGCGTCTCCATCAGGAAACCAAACTTGTTTATTATAAGGTATATGCTTAGAACCATTTATTGATATTGTACCAAGTGTATCATCAAATTCAACTTCTTCTGAATAGTCTTGTATCAATTGACCAATTTGTTCCTCGGCTTTTTGACGCGACATACCCTTAATCGGAATAGTAAACTTTTGATAAATAGTAGCATTCATTATGTTAAACATAATTCTTGTTTGTTCAAGAATTTTTAATTGGTTATATGGTTTAATTAAACCTTCAACATAAGATGTTTCTGAATAATCATTTTGTGTTGAATATGAAATAAATGCTATTTGAGAATCTAAAAATATTCTTCTAAGTTGTGGATCTTCAGGAAATTGAATCCATAGGTGACCAACATTTGGCTCATAAGCCGGAACAATACTTTCTGGTCGTATTCTATTAAATGCTATAATATTCTTCTTTTTATCATCCCAAACTAACTCAAGTGCTAAGTAACCATCAATTAAAAAGTCTTTCATCATGTTAAAAGCTGTAACACTGTCAGAAAATCCAAATTTATTATAAATCTTTTCAAAAAATTCTTGATACTTATCTTTTATTTCTTGTGAATAGTCAGTTGATAATGGAGCTGGAGAACAAAAATCTTTTGTATCGTTATATACAATCGATTCATCAGCGATAGCACTAACAAAGTCTCTAATCTCATCTTTTATTGAATATTCTCTTAATATTCTTCTTTTATCACTATAAGATTTATCTAAATACGGAATTGATTTTCTATTTAAAACAGATGCTACTGCTCTTTGTGAAAAGAAATCATACATAGAATTTCCTTTAGCAGCATAAGGATCTTCGTTAATACCAATACCAACTTGGTTTCTGATGATCATATCATCATAGTTCATTCCATAGTTGGATAAATTTCTTAATATTCGACTAAATAGACCTTTATTTTCTACAGCTGAGTTGACAAAACCCATCCCACCTTGGGAATCTTTATTGTTATTATAATTATAAGAAGCCATTAAAATTTATAAATTTTAAGGTATATATAAAAATCCAGCTTCCTAAAAACAAAAAAAGAGGTTTAAAACCTCTTTTTCCTATATTCCCAATTCATTCAGTTTATTATCTCTCGACTTTTCTTTTAGTCTAAGTTCGTAGTCTTCTAACTTAACACTAAATTTATTAGACCAAATAAGTTCTCTATAAGGAGCCATTATCCATTCTCCTGATAAATAAACATTTTCAAAAATGATATTTCTTCTTTTTACGGTAGAATCTTTCTCAATAATAAAATCCTTGATTAATTCATGATCAAATTTCATAATATTAAATATAAAATGTTCGGTTAATTACTTGTAAATCATTTACACTGATTTCTTTTTCCTTTAAAACATCTAAAATATTTTTATTATAGTTTGTTAAGTGATAAAGTAGTTTAATAAAACTATTAACAGAAACTCTATTACTGAATAAGTTACCATCACACCAAGTGATTTTACCATCGTTGTTTAAAGTTGCATTAATTCTATGTGTATTTACACCAGATTTAAAGATAAACATTAATGTAACTGCTTCTTTTTCTCTAATAACTCTAAATGATTCAAATTTAGCTCCTTTGAATGTTTTAGTTGATCCAACCAATACATCAAATTTCAAATCTGCAATTTTTCTTTCTTCTAAAGAATTTGCATGTTTAATAAACTTCTTAGCTAGATCTAATTGACCTAATGCTGATACTTCTTTTGCTGCTGAGATGTAAACTGAATAATTCATTTTAAGACTTTTATTAATATTTTTAACTATACAAAGATAGTGAAATTTTAATAAATCTAAAATCTTTTTAAAGAATTTTTTATTCTTTGTATATGTCCCTTTAAAGCATCATATTGTGATTTAATCTTACCATCAACATCATAAAAATCAGATATAAGAGCTTGTGCCATTTCATTATGTCTTTTATCTCTAGTTTCTAATTTAGCATTCCAGATTTGCATTAACTTTTGTGGATCATACTTAGCCTTTGGATGTTGAGAATATAAAAATCTAGATATCTGAGACATATGTATTTTATGACATCTATAAATTTGTATGGCATTATACTCCATAAGTGAATATTCAAACTTCCATTTAAGTAGTTCTTTATACATTCCATCATAAGTAACTTTTAAAAATGTATCTTTTTCAAAAAATTCATCTTTAAAATAAGGGTCAAAAATAGCACTTCTTATCTGGAGTGGTATAAAATTTAGATTAACACCAAATATAATGACTTTATTATCAAATTTTTTATAATCAACTACAAAAACTGGCGAATATTCCATCCACTTAGAAGGATCTTTATAATGAAAAAAATAAAAACCACCTTTTTTTATATCAGAAACATTAATAGCCTTAAATAGATTATCACTTTTATCCCATTTTGGTAAAAATTCAAGAGAATTATTTTTAAAGTTTTCCTCTATTCCATTACCATGTACCAATAAACTTAACTTAACTCTTTCTTCTAATGCACCCATAGAAAAGTTTTTTCTTTTATATATAAATAAAATGAAACAAACTTATGTTAAATTCTAAACCTAATAATTCTAAATATCACGGTGGTCTTTATGTTCCTAAGAATAAAGACAAGGTAATAAAATTGAACACACAAGGTGGTCTTTTTTATAGAAGTTCTTGGGAGAAAAAGATAATGACTTGGTTAGATTTAAAACCAGAGATAATAAAATGGGGTGCTGAGTGTTTACAAATACCTTACCAAATGACACATTTTGAAAATGGTGACACGAGAGTTAAAAATCATGTTTATCACGTTGATTTCTATTATGAAATGAGAATAAATGGAGTTTTAAAACAAGTTGTTGCTGAAGTTAAACCACAAAAAGAGTATGCTTTTGTACAAGCACTAACAGAAGGTAGATTACAAGTTCCAGAAGATAAAGGAAAAAAGTTAAAAAACTTTGAATATGATCTGAAGATGGCTTATAAAAACAAGCAAAAGTGGGAAACTATGATAAATTGGTGTAATAAAAAAGGTTATGACTTTATCATCATAACCGAAGATCATTTAAAAAAGTTCAATGTTTAACTAAACTTATAAAATAAAATTGTTAGATAAACACTTATTATTAATATTGGATAAATATTAACATAAGCATCATAGAACTTTTTTGAAATATGATATAATAGAAATTTTAAAATTCCTAATATTATTATAATTAAGAATAAACCACTAAAGCTTGAGAACAAACCTATTATCGGCCATGGAACTGATGTTACTTTGATTAAATAGTAAAATATATCTACCTTTTTTATTTGACTAGGATCTTTTTTCTTGAAAAAAATATCCAATCTTTTTCTATTTGAAAAATAAAAAATTTCATTTAAAATAAATAAAATTAGTGTTAAGTAAAAACCCACTACCATACTTCTTCTTTGATTATTATTTCATTCATATTTAATAAATTAGAATATTGATGTTGATAAATTCTCAAACTTTTGTCTTTTTGTAAAATTTTAAATAATCCATCCTCTATATAAGCCTCTATTTCACCACCAACTATCCTTTCATACTCATCTGGTATATTAGATTCATTCCTACCATCATAAATAGAATTTATATAATTAATTCTTTCTTGTGTATCTAAATGTATTGAACAACCATCTTGTATTGGGGATTTGCCCCTGATTGATTCCTCCCAAAATTGTAATACGACTTTATTCATAATATAATGTTTACACTTTGTATTAAAAGTAATAAAAAAAGTTTATATAAAAAAATTAACTTAAAAATATGGTAAAATATAAAAAATTTAACATGACCCCCTATTTTTTAGGGGGTATTTTCAAAAAAGGAGTATATTTTTTTAATAAATACATAAAAAAGATATATTACATGAAAAAATTAGAGTATATTTGGTTAGATGGTGCAAAACCACAACAAATTAGATCAAAAACAAAAATTGTAAAATCGTCATGGGCGACTGAAGATTTGTTAAGACAATATAAAAGTGGTACATTAAGTGCATCAGTATGGAACTTTGATGGTTCATCTACTTATCAAGCTGAAACTTCAAAATCAGAATTATTATTAATGCCAAAAAATTACTTCCTAAATCCTTTTGTAAAAGATTCTATCATTGTTCTTTGTGATGTTTATAATGTAGATGGAACACCACATATCACAAACACGAGAAGTAAAATGGTTGATACTCTTAATAAATATGATGATGAAACCATGTATGGTTGGGAACAAGAATATTTCATTTTTGATAATAAAACCAACAAACCATTAGGATGGCCCGTAGAAGGTGAACCAAGAGAACAAGGTGAATACTATTGTTCAGTAGGTGGTAACAACGTAAGTGGTAGAGAGTTCGTAGAAGAACACACAGACTTATGTATTAAAGCTGGATTAGCAATAGGTGGTATTAATGCTGAAGTAGCGTTAGGACAATGGGAATATCAAATTGGTACGGTTACTGCTGAAGATGGTGCTGATCAATTATGGGTATCGAGATATATTTTACATAGATTGAGTGAGAAATATGATTATAGAATTGAATTAGATCCTAAACCATTTAAAGGTAATGATTGGAATGGTTCTGGAATGCACGTTAACTTTTCCACTAAAACTATCAGAGAAGATAAAGTTAATAAGAAAGAGATTGCTATTGAGATGTGCAAAAAATTAGAAAATAAACATTCTGAACACATTGCAGTATATGGTGAGAATAACGATGCTAGATTAACTGGTGCTAATGAAACATCATCTATTAAAGATTTTGGTTGGGGTATTGGTGATAGAACTAAATCTATTAGAATTCCTTCAACTATTAATGATCCTAATGCTATTGGTTATATCGAAGACAGAAGACCAGCATCTAATGGTGATCCATATTTAATTGTTGATAGAATGGTTAGAACTATTCTACAAGATGTAGAGATTTTAGAAGAAAACTAAAAAAGAAAACCCAGTATTTTACTGGGTTTTTTTATTCCATATCTTTGTTATCTTTTCTCTTCTTCGTTTTCTTAGTGATGGCATCTCAAACTTAGCATTTGAAAATCCTGGAGATGCAACTATATCGTAGGGAAATAAAACCTCAAAGTGAATGGAGTCCCATTCCTTCGTTACTTCCTTCAATTGAGATGAGTCTGATTTGGTGTTCATTATCTCCTTTCTTTTTATAAAGGTCATTATAACCTTTGGCTATTCCTCTTTTAAAGATTTCGGTAAAATATGCGAAAGCATTTACCGATTTTTCCTCATTGAAGTTATACCAGTTTTGGAATACATAAAGTAATCCACTTTGATAACAATCTAATTTATCATCATTAGACCAATATCTCATTTTTTTTATCGTTTTTTTAGCAAGAAGTTCTAACATTTTTTGTGCGTTTCTTGTTAATCTTCCCTGTGCCTTACTTACTACTAATTCAATATATAATTCTCTGTTATTTAAATACATCCATAATCATTTATTTTTTAAGCTTATGATGTTATAAGCTTATGATTTTCGATGTCCTTCATGTTATATATTAATTAAATAAAAAAGTTTATATAATAAAAAACCCTCTATTATTAGAGGGTTTTTAGATTTAATTTATTTAAAATTTAACTCTTTCTTTATATTGTAGTTCTTTTATACCTTGTAATTCAGAATTTAAACTAGTTTTTCTTTTTTCTAAGTTACCTAAAGCTGTAGTTAAAACTTCTGATTCACCAATCATTTTGATAGAACCTTTAAGTTTATCGATGTTAAAATTAACGTCTTCTAATTTAAGAGTAATTTCTCTTTCTTTATCTTCAAGTTTTCTTTTAACAATTAACTCTTTACCTAATTTATTCTCATAGAAATAAGTTAAATCATAGTTTAATTCATTTCTAACTTCATTAACTAATTCTAAAGCCGATTCGTATTTGAAGAATGAGTTACCATATCTTTCATCACATCTATATAAGAAAGTAGCATTTTTATAATTAAATGCAAAACACTCTAAATAAGGATTAATTAAGTTATTAACTCTTTTAACTACATCTAGCTCAACAAATTTATCTAAGTTTTTAGAAACTTCTAATAAAATTGGATAAAAGTTTTTATTTACAATTGGAATAATTGGAGAGTTGAATAAACTTTCTAATGTAGTTTCTTCGTTCATCTCATCATCATTAACAAAAACTTTACCTTTCTTAGCAACTGATAAACCAATATTTAAATATTCAGAAATTCTAAAATTAACTCTATCCTCTGAAATATTAGCATATTTCATAGCAGTTTCCAACATTCTTAATGTTTTTAAATCTTCTTCATTTTTAATGTTATTCTCTAAAAGAGTTTTCTCAACTGTATTATCAGTTAATAAAAACCAAGAATCTTTAACTAAAGCAATATGTCCATCTTCAACAGACTCAACAATAGTGAAAATAGATTCACCTTTACCACCACTTAATAAGTTAGTTTTTTGCTCAGGTGATTTAGTCAAGTTATGTACAAATAATTTAATTTCTGGAACCCAGTCATAAACAGCTAATTCATTAAGAACTTTAGACATTCTATCATTATCACTCTCTAAGTTAATAGTTTGTAAAAGAACATTGATTGGTTGTCTGTATAGTTCACCTTGATTTTTTGAATTAAGAACATTATATAAATTTTTTAATTCATATAATAATTCATAATTTTTCATATCATCATTTAAATTCTCTAATAGAGACTTTACACTTTTATCATAAGTATATGGTTTAAGTCTTTCATTTAAAGAAAGAATAATAGTTTTCTCAGAAGCTTCGTTACAAGCGTTCATATGACCTTCAACTATCACAGAAATCTCGTCTTGCTCAAGACTTAAATTCTTCTTAAAGTTAAATAATTCAAGTTTTAGATTCTTCATATTTGTGTAATATTTTTTTAATTTATAGAGTATATATTAAGTCAAAAAACTCATTTTTTTCCATTTTACTATTGACCTGGATTACCTCTATTGGGTTCATTGTAATTACCACTAGCTCTTTCTCTAGCTCGTAAGATTGTATCAAACCATCTAGTTCTTTTTGGTTGAATTGCTTTAAAATCAAAGTTAGTATATGATCCATAAAAGTCAGCACCACCAACCGCACCAAAAGTGTTATAAAAACTAGCCGTAACACCATATGGTACCTCAGGCACTCTACGATTTATGTTAATTCCAGGAATAGGACCATATGCTGGATCAAATTGAGCATTTGGATCAAGTGGTCCTTGACCAACACCACCTGGTCCACCCGGACCTGGAAGTGGATAAGATACATAATCTCTAACTCTACTATTAATATCATATCCATTTAAGTCGGACTCACCACTACCATAAGATCTTGGATAACCAACATCATTTATTCTATCGGCTCTGAAAGCTGGATAATATGTTTCAACAGTAAAAGAAACTTTTAGTGATATTTTATTATCAGATGTTAAATTTTTCTCTCTAGACATTTGAACAGTATTACTATCTGGCATAGTCATAACCGCATCAATATTCATAAAGTTGTGTTCAAAATACATAAACTTGTAAATCCATAAAGTATTCATTATAGACTGACTACATTTAAATGTATCTATTTCAGATGAAAGTAGTATTTCTAAATCATAATTAACTGAAATTGGAACAGCTCTAACTTTTGATAAAACTTTTCTAATCTCAACCTCATTCTCAACAACCATTCTCAACCAAACATTTGGATTGGCAAAATCATCAGATTTTATATTGAATCCAGTAAGTGTTAAATGTCCTCTTGGTATTATATCAGTATTAAGCTCAACATATCTATTTTCAGAAACTATATCATCAGAAAATGAATCTAATAAAAATCTTTCATCTCCAGTAAGTGAGTAATAAATAGGAACTTGCACAAAAACATCACCAGATGAAAATCTGTTATTCCATTTTATCTGACCTTCTAATGTATCTAGAACACAAACAGTCAAATCTCTAAAAAAGACATCTTCAAAATTAAATCTTTCACCAATCATAATGGTATATATTAAATAAACTTTCTTTCTATAACAACATATAGTTATTACTAAATAAAATAATTATGTCAGTTAAATCATTATTACTTTGGGAGAGATGGAGACCCAGAAATATAGAAGATATTATATTAATACCAAGAATAAGAAAACAATTCAGTGATGGGGTTAAACAACACTATATCTTTCATGGTCATTGGGGTACTGGTAAAACAAGTTTAGCTAGAATACTAATTGGGAAATACACAAAAGAAACTCCATTCATGGAAGTCAACTGCTCAGAAGAAACATCAATTGATTTTCTCAGAGAAGAAATATCAAATTTCTGTAGAACTAAACCAATGTTTGAAGTAGATTCGGATATTAAATATGTTTTCTTAGATGAGTTTGAAAGAGTGTCAGCACAATTCCAAGACGCATTTAAAGCTTTTATTGAAAAGTATAATGATAAAGTTAGATTTATAATAACAACAAATCACATTGAAAAAATTAATGGTGGGTTAAAATCAAGAATAAAAATGATTGATTTTAATTGTCAAAATGTTGATGAAGAAAGATTTCTTAAAAAGGAGATGTTTTTAAGAATACAGAATGTTATATTACCAGCTGAAGATAAAAAAGTAAGTAAAGAAGATTTAATAAGAATTGTAACTAAAAAATTTCCAGACTTTAGAAATATTTTAGTCGAACTTCAAGATTTTATAGAAACCGGTAATAGCACTTTAACAGGTAATGTTTCAAATAAGGTAAAACAAGAATTATATAATTTAATTTTTGATACTAAATCAGAATATGATAAGACATATCATTTTTTAATGGGAACATTTGGATCTGAAAAAATAGATCAAATGATAAAACTATTAGGAAGACCATTTGTTGATTATATAATTCAAAACAGACCAGATAAGATTGATAAACTATTTGAGTTTGGATATGTAATATCCGATTACTCATATAAACTAGATAGTTCAATTACAGACCCTATTATATTAGGAATGACTATAATTGGTAAATTTAAAGACATATTATATAATTAAGAGATTTAATTTCTTAATATATAGTTTATGGCAAATTTTAACTTTACTGATTTCTATTTAGGTTACCCTGAACACCCTAGATTTAGAGAATTGGCTCTAATAGAAGATGATGTTATAAGAGTTATCGTTCAAAAATGGGAGATGATATTATTCACTAATAAAAGTGAAGTTTTTGCTCAACCAGATTTTGGAGGTAACTTAAATTATTATTTATATGAAACAAGGCTTTCAGCGGAATCTATAAAAGAAGATTTAAATGATCAAATATCAGCTTATATACCTGAAATTAACGGAATTCCATATACATTAGAGGTTAGTTTCTTTGAAGATCCTGAAAGATACCAAGAGTATATGGAGGTTTACTTCCAAATTAGAGATTTAGATGTATTTTTAGTTGTTGCTTAAAACAAATAGTGTTCGTTTATAAACGTAACAAAATCATGTAAATGACTCTCTTTTACTTTCTTTGGTAAATCTTTAAAACTAATATCATCAGTCCACTCTTTATTAAAAACCCATTTCATGTTTTTAGGAGCTTTCTTTTTTGATTTATATTTACGACGCATTGCCCAAATATATTTAAACTGTTGTTTACTTTTTGAAGGCATAACTTTTATTTTATTTTATTGGGCAAAAAGTAGCTGAATAAATGAAATTTTCATTCCTTTTTAACTTAACACCCATAACTTTAGCTGCTTCCTCAACATCTTCTAAACATTCTCTATCAGCACCACCAACCAAAATAACATCTTTGACTTCACCTAAATTCTCATTAACACTTTGAGCTTCTGTTATTTGAACAAAAAGATCATGTAATTTTTTAGGTAAGTGATACCATTTATGATTATTACCAATGTAAATAATCATAGTTCCTTCTTTAGTTGGGAAATTATCACCTTTTACTAACTCGTTATTTTTCTCTTTTTCTTTAATTTCGTTGTAAACATCACTATCTAAAACCGGTTTGTAGAAGTCGGCATTAACATCATAATTATATCTCTTCTCAATTAAATCTGATTGATTTGGAAAATGATAAAGATCTTTATGAATAGGAATATTTGGATCTTCATCATACAGATAGTCCTTATCTACATTTTTACCATCTACATGATTATCCCATATTTGATAAACTCTATTAAACTTTTCACAATACTTTTTTAACTCATGTAAATATTTTTCCGTGAAGAATTTTTTAAATGATTTTTGAACATCAACAATAATCAAAATATCATCTGGTTTAATATCCCACTTTTCAAATGTTTTTAAGTATTTCATATACTATATATTATTTCTGTAAATTTTATTTTCATAAGTATATATTAAAATAAAAAACCCATCATATTACTGATGGGTTTAAATTTCTAGATACTAGTATTTTTAAAGTGGAAGTTCTTCCTCACCTTCTTCTTTCTCTTCTTGTCCTTCTTCTTTCTCTTCTTGACCTTGTCCTTGTCCTTGTCCTTGACCTTGTCCCTGACCTTGTCCCTGACCTTGTCCCTGACCTTGTCCTTGACCTTCTTGAGCTTGACCTTGTCCTTGACCTTGTCCCTGACCTTGACCTTCTTGAGCTTGACCTTGTCCCTGACCTTGTCCTTGACCTTGTCCTTGACCTTCTTGAGCTTGTCCTTGTGGTTCTTCAAAATCTTGACCTTGTCCTTGACCTTCTTGAGCTTGTCCTTGACCCTCAGCTTGTGTATCTACTTGTACTTGACCTTGTCCTTGAGACTGACCTTGTCCTTGAGCACCACCCATAAGAGCATTACCAGGAATTTTCTCTAAATCCAAACCACTAACAGTGATATACTTTAATAATTCTTCAGCGATTTCAACATCACCAAAAAACTGACGAAGATTTTTACCAGTAGAATCCTTAACCTTTTTAACATAAGAGTTAATTAAAGATTGTGGAATATCAACCATAGATCTCACTTTATAAATATCACCAACTTGTAAAACTGATTCTTTAACTGCCTCTACAAAAGCAGATTTGTTAATAGATGTTAATTTAACCTTTTCTGTTTTATAAGATTCAAAAGTTCTAATATGTTTCATATTTTAGTTTAATTTTTTATAGGTTATATATTAATAATAAAAACTCACTTTTTATCATTTTAATGAAATAATAGTAATTAGTGTTGCGACAACCCCAACAACGAATCCACTACCCAATGACTTCCATTTAACCTTCTTAATATCTTTTTTCAATCCTTCAATTTCCTTGTCTTTATTATCATTTTCCTTTTCACAAGATTCTACACTACCATTAAGATTTTTGTTCTGTTCATTTAGATTAACAATCTGTTTATCTTTATCAACTATTTGATTATTTAATTCAGAATTTAACTTTTCTAGTTTTACAATTTGTTTTTTTTGCTCATCTATTACTTTAATATATGAAATGTTCAAACTATCACACTTAACTCTAGCAACCTTCATCAATTCCAATACTTCTAAATTATTATCAATGGATTGAGCCTGAGCTAAAGTAAATACGACAACCTTTTCTCCTTTTTCATTTAATTCAATTTTTGGATAATCTTGAGAATATGAATAGAATGATATTAAAAATATTACTAAAAGAACTATCTTATTCATGGTTTTAACTTATTTTTTAGTGATTCTATCAAATCATCATCATTTCTTCTAATTGGATTTTTAAGTAATTCATCAATCTTTTTATCAGCTTCTATTTTTTCTTTAGCTAATCTATCAGCTTTTTCAGTAGCTTGTTTAACTTTTACTTTAGATTCATTTAAATCAACAATTAATTTATCAATAGTCTTATCTCTTTCATTAATTCTATCTTGTATGACTTTGTAATCATCTTTAAGTCTATTATTAACATTCATCAAAGAATCTCTCATTCTTTCCAATGCTTTATTTTCTTGATGTAGTTTATCATATTTAGAATCATCAATCTTTGTACAACTTCTTATATTTAAGAATAATGAAATTGATAATATTGATAATAGTATATAAAGAGATATTGTTTTAAAATCTTTCATAAACTTTATAATTTTTTGCAGTATATATAAAAAATATATTATCTTTGTAAAAAATTATTTATGAAACTTGTTTGCTTTGACTTTGACGATACTTTATTCCACACACCTAAACCTGAAGAAGGTAAACCAATATTTTTAGAAAAAACTGGAAATAACTGGCCTCATAGAGGTTGGTGGGGTAAATCCGAAACAATAGATAGTAATATCTTTAATATTCCAATGAATGAGTGGGTATTTGAAAAATACCAAAAACACAGAGATGAAGAAAACACTAAAGTAATAGTAGCTACTGGTCGATTGGCTAAAGTAGATGGGATGCTTGATAATATTACTAAACTATTTAAAGAAAATAAATTAAAATTTGATGAAGTTCACTTAAACTGGGGAGGAGATACTCTAAGATTTAAAATAAAATTATTTGAACAAAAGTTAAGAGAACTAAATGTTAAAGAATTTATTATGTTTGATGATAGATTTGAACACTTACCACATTTTGAAGATTGGGCTACTGAATTTTCCAAAGAAAACAATACTAAAATAACAGTAGTTGATGTTGTAAATAAAACAGAAAAAACATTTGAAAGATAATCAATATAAATATATAATTCAAAATAAATTTTAGACTATGGCAAAAACTAAAGAACAAGTAGAATCAAAAGTTGAAGAAATTTTATCCAAACCGTATCGTTTAGATCTTCACAATGACGACTTTAATTCTTTCGATTGGGTAATAACTTGCCTAATGAAAGTTTGTAAACATGAATATGAACAAGCAAATCAATGTGCCTATATAGTTCATCATAACGGTGTTTGTGATATTAAATACGGAGATTTTGAAACAATTTCTGATATGAAGGATAAACTACAAAATGCTGGTTTATCAGTAACAATGGAAGCCAACTAATTAAAAAACCACTCATTTGAGTGGTTTTTTTTAGTTCTTACCAAACCAATTATTTATGTTACCCTGTGAGTAGTTAGGTCTTGCTCTATTAGCAAATTGTCTTCTAGCTCTTAAAACTTGTCCATAATCCAATCCTTCAACAAAGTCTCCTTCATTCATACATTTATCAATGTAAGTCATAAATTGTTTATTTGTCTTATTACCCCACTCCTCAACCATTTCTTTAAACTCATTTTTAGCGAAAATTGAACTCATATTAACCAAAGTCATCACAGTATCATCATGTCCAACGTCAGCTGCATACCTAATATTACCAGATGTTGTTGTGTGTTTGACAAAAGTGGTTATTTCTCTAATGTTATCTTCATTCGTTATAACCAAACCTTTTGTTTGCATTAACTCTTGATAATCTTTAACCATCATATTTTTATTATCACCAACTTTAAGTCCTACTTTTTCTTCATTTGAATCAACTCTATGTTTATATCTAACAAAAATAGAAGAACCATATTGATTATTACCATCAAAAACATGTGGCATTTCAGCTAATAAAGTATTACCATAGTTGTTTAACTCTAAAACTATCTTAACATTCTCAGGATTGAAATACTCAAATGCAATTAAATACAACAATTCGGCTAATTGTTTAACAGAAATAAAATTATTTCTATAAATTCCAATCTGTTCTAATCTAAAGAAATCAACAATAGACTTATATTTGAATTTTTGTTGTTCAATTAAATCAGTTGATTTTTCACCAACTTTAAATATATTTATAATAGAGTAGTCCTGACCTAATCCTTCCGATATATCGACTGATAAAACTATTTTATATTCTTTTCTTCTAATTGGTATAAAAGCATCATCATCTTCTATCCATTTTAAATCAGCATAACTAAATCTCAACTTTTTAAGTTCATCTAAATCACTAAAAACAAAATGTTTTTTACCCCTTAACAAATCTTCAATAATAGCTTCATTTAAAAGTGATTTACTACCATTAATAAACCTCAAACCATACTCTTGGTTGAAGGCATCTTCACCACCAATATCTTTAACAGCTTCATCCTTCCAAGTTGTTATTTCAGCTATTGCTAATATTGATGTTTCCAATCCATTCTTATCAATGAAGTTTAAAGATTTAACCATTTCATCAGTACATTTATCATTATTAAAAATGTGTACTACATCTTTCTGTAAATCAATATTAAAATTCATATCAACTTTTGTTACATCACCCCAAGTTTCTTTACATAACTGGTGTATATCATCAGCAGTAACACCATACTCATACATTTTATGATTATTTAATCTAATGTAAGTTACAAAACGACCAGGTACTTGATACCAATAAACTCTCATCGCTTTATAGTTATTCTTTTGTGGATCACCTTCAGGTCTTTCAGCATCTGTCAATAACTTATGAAATAAATTCATACCATTAGGAGTTGATGTTATAATAATCTTAGAGTTTTGAACTGCTGATACGGTCGGGAAAGCTGCCGTATAGTATGGTTCTATAATATTAGATGGGATGTGTGCAAACTCATCTAAGTAAAGTAAATCAATGGTAAAACCGATTGCTGGAGTCTTCGTTCTAGCAGATGTTTTAATTCTACATCCATTTTCAAATGTCAATGATTTTTGATTCCAAGTTTTAACACCTGGCTTTAAAAAGAAAGGTAATAAAGTATAAATTGACTTTACTTTATCAACGATCTCAACCGCTGTATCACCTTTGTTTGCTACAATCATCACGTTCTTATCATTATTAAATAAGATTGTGTGTAATATAAATATCGCAGATGATACCGTTTTACCAACCTGACGAGAAGCCATCAATATGTTAAATCGATTTTGAACAAAGTTATCCAAAATCTCTTCTTGGTAATCTCTAAGTTTTATAGATCCAATACTACCATCTTCTCTTTTAGTTTTACAATATTGTTCAGTGAAATAGTGAATATCCAAAGCACATCTAATATATTCCTGTTGCTCATCAGGTGTCATTCTAAATGAAACACCGGAACGTTTGATACCTACTTCACCTTTTAACCAGGGATTTTGATATCTTTTAAGGACTATACCATCGTTTATTTTATCAGTAGCATCATCAACAAGTTTAGTGGTAAAGACCATCTGTCTTTCTTCTTCTACATGTTTTTTAGCCATAATTCTTTTTATTTTTAGTTTTTTTATATATAAAGTGGAAAAAGTGGAAATTTTACACTTTTTTCCAATAATATATACAATATGGGAAGAAAATCAGGTGTTAGTAAATTGAAAGTTGGATTTTCAGTTGATATAGATACTTATCAAGAGTTTGAAAGGTATTGTGAGGAGAATTATATAAACAAGTCAAAGTTAATGGATAAGATACTAAAAGATTTTCTAAAAAAACAAAAAAGTAAAGTAGAATAATGTCTAAAGCTGATAAAGAAAGAAATCGAATAAAAGATGAATTCGATCAAATACAATCAGAATCAATAGATTTTGATATATCAAATCATTTGGCAAAACCAGAAGATTTACCAGACTTAGGTGAAATAGAAATATATGATTATGATTCCGACTTAACAGTAGCATCACAACAATCAATGGATGTATTAGAATCATTAGTAGATCTTTATTTAGGAGACGTTCCTAAATTAAAAGAACATCCATATATCGCAAATAAAATGAAAGAAGATGCTACGGTTTATGCCGAAGCAATATTTTTATCAAAAATGACTAGAAAAAACTTCTTAAATCAACTAAGACAAGTTGATAATGGTGATAACTCAGCAAGAATGCATGAGGTTGTCAACCAAACGATTGGCCAAATAAGAGAGAACTCAAAATTTTTAAGTGGTCAAAGAACTGAATTGGAAAAATTCTACAAAACTCTTAGAAAAGACTTAGGATATGAAGAGATTGATAATACAACTCAGAAAATCGAAGAGGTTGATAGTACAGATGAAGAACCAGGTAATAGTGGAATGATTACTAGTAGTAGAGATTTAAATGACTTGATAAAAAATGCCATGTTGAATATGGATGATAAAAAGAAAAAGGGATAATTCTATTTTAAATATCTGAAACTTTCAAATGTTCTGATTAACTTATTATATTCCAATAATATCTTTTTACTTTGAATTCTATTGACTTTATTTGGACTAACCCAATTCATATAAGCAAACTTTTGAACAGAGTTAATTTCTGATATAATAGACTTTTTCAAAGAATCTTCAGTATTGTCTAAGATACTTTTTAAGAAATCATTAACTGGAATATTAGTATTATGCAAATCACTATCATAATAAAAAACTTCATCATAACCATCAATTTCAGAATCGATAAACTTATCACCTTCAGTTTTATATCCAACTAAGTGTTGTAGTATAATTCTTATTTTTTTATAAAGTATATCATCTAGATTTCTATTATAAAAAGTTTCAGATATAAAATAATAACTTTTAATTTCAAGACCTAATTTATATAATTTATCCTCAATCTTTTTAATTATTATTTCATAATTCTTCTTATTATTTTTAGAACAAATAATATAAATATGATCAGTTGTATTTTTTATATTAGTAAATAAGTCTAAATTTAAATTATAGTCTAAATCTTTAATTAATTCAGAGTTTGAAAACTCTTGCATCGAAAACCCTAAATTACTTAAATCAAATTTAATTCTTTTACTTCTAATCTTGATTTGATTAAGTATATCCTCAGGGAACCAATAATTATCCCCATTTAAAGCTATTTTTTGATTTTGACTTTTATAAACACCCTTTCTGATAAGATTAAAATCAGATTGGGTAATTTTTAATATTGGATTATTAGGATTATTCTTATCTATAATCCAAACCTTATTATCAATATCAACTATTGTATCTAAGTCAAAGAAATGTGCCTTCATTAATAATACTTGTTAATTTTATATTTTATTTGATGTGATGTCCCATCAAAACGTGATCCCTCATATTCTTTATCAGACCATTCAACACCACCACTTAATTCATTGCTAAAACTTCTACATTTACTACAATTTTTTGGTGGAACTAAATCACCATTTTCATTAGTTTCCATTTCATGTTCGTTATATAAAAATCTTGCCTTACACCAAGGACTTTGGCATATTTCATATTTTACTTCCATATTAGTATATATAAAAAATAAAAACCCATCTTATGATGGGTTTTTATTTATTTTATCATATTCTTACTTAAAGCAAAATCGTATAAAATTGGTAGATTTAAATACTTTAAGAAATTCTCTCTTATATCTTTTAAGGTCTTTGACTTTTTAACTATATTCAAAATTAAAAATCCAAACTCTTCTTGAAAATCTAAATAGCAATCACACCATGGTTTACTATAATTTTCTAATGTTCTCCATTCTATATAACCACCAGTTAACCAAAATAACGATTTTTCTGGAGTTATGTTTTCATAAACAATGTCATTAATTTCTAAGTCCCAAATTGCCTCATTAAAATCTAAATTTCTCATTAAAATAGCCACAGCTTCCGCCACATCACTTGTTAACTCTTTACCAATTTCAAAGAAGTAATCTTTTTCTTCTCTGGAGACACTAACAATTCCTTTATTGTAGATGTTCTTTCCAATTGGTTTTAAACCAACTTTTCTCTTTTTCATAATTGTTTTTTATTTTTTATGATTGATAAGAAAGTAAATTAATACCACTTAACCATTTACCATAGAACAAACCATTTTCAAAAATTCCGTTTTCCCACAAACCGTGAAATTTACCATTTTTGAATATTCCATAATGCCAATTACCAGAAATATACTCACCATTATTCCAAATAAGAGTATCTTTTTTTATTTCTATTTCAGCATTTTCTATTTCAGAATCTAAAAGCCAATAAAATTTATTATCTTCGAGTATTTTGATTATTTGAGACTCTGTTGTGTAAGTCTTGTCATTGTATTTTAATTCGATATATCTCATATCTAAGATATTATTTTAACATATATATTTAGATTTTTTTTATGTATTTTTTTAAGTCTTAAAAAATCCATAGTTTTTGAAACTTTTGAATAATTTTTTTTTGAAATAAAAAAAGAGGCTTTAAAAAAGCCTCTTTTTGATGAAAATTGTTAGTTTTTAAACAATTTGTGAACTATAAAACTATTTCAACTTATTTATTCTATCTCTTAGGATAGCAGCTTTTTCATATTCTTCGACTTCAACAAAGTATTCAAGTTGAGACTCCATTTCGGATATAACTTTTGAAATTTTTATCTTAATTTGTTCTCTTTCAAATATTAGAGAATCAATATCTTCTTCAGTTAATTTGATCTCAGGTTTAATATCAACTTCAGGTGTTTCAACAACTTTATCTACTTTAGGTTTTAATTCTTTTGGTAATTTAGGAGTTGATAAAGGTTTTATACTTTCTAAAGTAGAAATATCAATTCTATTTACATAAGGTTCATAAATAATGAATTTGTTATTAAACAAATGAGCAACTACAAAGAAGTTTTTAATATCAATATAAACATATTTAATTTTCTTCTCTTTTAGATCTTGAAGTAAATTAAAATCTAAACTATACTTACCACAAATAACTTGAATATGTGGATTACTCATGTTTAATGTGATACAAATAATATCACCTTTTTTAAAAGCTATTTTCTTAGACATTGACTACTTTTTTAACTTTTAACAAATATAATAAAAATTATTTTAATTTATTTATTTTATCTCTTAAAATAGCAGCTTTTTCAAAATCTTCGTTTTCTACACAAAAAACCAATTCAGATTCTAGATCACTTAGAATTTTAGATACTTTAGAGTCTAATAATTCTTTTTGTTTGAAAAGAATATCAAGATCATCGATTTTTTCAGTTTCAATAGTCTCTGTAACAGTAACCTTTGGTAAAACTTTTTCGTTAACCACGTTTTCAATCTTTGGTGATTTAGACTTTGGTAACTTTGGTGTACCAAGTGGTTTTAAACTAAATAAAAAAGTTTGTTTAAAGTTTTGTTGAATAAATTGAACGTAAGCTGGAAAGTACATAATTCTTTTATTCTTATCCATATAAGCAATAAGGTATTCGCTATCCAAGTTCACATAAACAGCTTTCGCTTTTTCAACATCTCTCATTTCAATCAAAACAGAAAGATCAATATTAAATCTTTTAGAATAAACATCTAAATGAGCATCGCTCATGTTAAGAGAAATTGCTACTACTCTATCATTTTCGAATTTTAAGTATAAATGTTTAGCCATGATCTTTGTTTTTATTTGTTTGTTTAACAAATATACAAATATTTTTTCAAATAACAACTATTTCAGAAACTATTTTAATAAATCTTTTGACTTATTTATTTTATCTCTTAAAATAGCAGCTTTTTCATATTCTTCATTTTCCAAACAAGAATTTAATTGAGACTCCATATTAGCCAAAATCTTAGATATTTTAGAATTTAGTAATTCTCTTTCTTTAACAAGAGCATCAAATTCATCAACAGATACTTTATCATCAACTACTTTTTTAGTTTCAGTTAATTTATCGTTGATAACTGGTTTTACTTTTTTAGTATCAAAAACACTTGGCTTCATAACTAACAAAGAATCTTTTTCTCTTTTTGTCAAAGGATCTATACCATCAAGTATTGTCAAACCTTTATAAGTTAAAGTATTTGTAACACCAACGTCTTCTTTACTCATAACAGCAACAATAACTCTGTTATCAACATCTGTCCAGATTTTTATAATACCAGATTTTTTATCAGTTTGTAGTGTACCATCTACAATACCAATTTTTCCGGAAATTACAGACAATTGATGATCATTATACATTCTCAAGTCGATCAATTTAATATTTAAGTCTTTTATATTCATATCATCAATTATTTATACAAATATAATAAAATTTTTATTTTTTACAAAATTATTATTTAATATATATCCAAAAAATATATTTTTCAGATGAGATATCTTAGTAGTAGAGATCAATTTTTAAAAGAATCAAAATTTACTGGTTTACAAAAATACGAAACAACACCTTATACAGGAGAAGAATTTAAATTATACGAAAATCAGAATGCAGGTCCATTTGTGAATGACATAGGATGGAACGATTCTCTTTTGGGTAGATTCATAAATCACATTATAAGAAAAGCCAAAATAATGATTGGTAAAATGAGACTTAAAGGTCTTATAAGACAATTAAAATCTACTTTTGAAGATATAGTAAGTAGGGGTAGAATGGCAGCTATGGATAGTGCTGATAGATTGAAAATAATTCAAGTACAAATGTATGTTTTCTTTTATGAGCTAATACAAGGTGTTGAAAATGGTGAAAAAGTAGGTGTTTTAAGAAGACTTACCGAAGCAGCTATTGATAATTTAGAAGCCACTGAAGATTTTGATCAAAAAGATGACTTACTGGATGAACTAGAAGCATTTTTGGAATTCTTAGAAGAATTTGATGATGATGAAGGTGATGGTGTTGAAGGTGATGAAGATGAGGATGGTGAAGAAGGCGAAGGTGAAGGTGAAGAAGGCGAAGGTGGATCAGGATCAGAAAGTTCTGAATCAGCTTATCCACAAATGGTTAAAAATTTAAAAGCATTATCTTTAATTTTACTAAACTACAAAAAGGTTGTTTTTACAAAAAAAGCGGTTAGTGTTAAATATGTGACTGTACAAGGTGATACTTTAAAGAAAATTGAAGCTAATCCAAGTAACAAAAAGAAGTTAAAAGCAAAAGAAATTTTAGCAAAAAACCAAATGGTTACCCAAAATGGACAAAAGAAGAAATTTTCTGATTATTTTAAACCAGGTGAAGATAAAACAATTACTGTTCTTCCTGCTGGATTAGAATTGGTTTTAGAAGGTGTTGATTTTCTTTCAGAAGAAGTTCAACAAATGGGAGCCGGTGCTGGACCAGATAGAAACGTTATTGGTGATGGTGGAGATCATTTAACTCAAGCCTTCACAAAGTTAAAAAAATCTATAGAGATTTTAATATCATCAAAAGATAAAGGAATTGGAATTGATTATAACTCACTTAACGAGTTAACTAAAAAAGCAACAGATGCTAAAGTTAAAGAAGATATAAAAGCTTTGTATTATGAAGTTAAAAGATATTTAGTTGGTGATAAAAAGGCAACATTGAATGCACCAACAGATCCTTTATATAAAGAAAGTTTAAATATTTCAGTTCTTAAAGAAAGAGTTGTTATAGCTGAAAAGATTGCTAGATTTGCTAGCAGAGCCTTACAATTCAAAGGAACTAATTTAGAAGGTGGATTAGGTGACTTAAAAGTTCCTTTACAAGATTTCATCTCATCATTAGATATAATATTAAAATCTAAAATAACTGTTAAAAAAGAAGAAAGTAGATTATTCAAATATGATAGATTCACTAAGTTGATTAAAGAAGCTGATGGTGATAATGAAGATAATGATAATAAAGGTGATAATGAAGATGATAATAAAGGAACAAAAACTTCTCAAAGAATAAGAGAATGGTTTAATAAAAATTGTAAAGGTGTTATCTCATTCACAATTGAAGAAGCTGAAGCAAAAAGATTAAGAATTGAGTTTGATAAAATCAAACCTACTGATTTTGTAATTGATGGATTTGATCCTATCATACAACTTATAAGAATATTTAATAGAGCTTATAAAATATACACAACTAGGATTATATCAAAAAGAAGTGAAAAAATAACTGGTGGTCAATCTGGAGCAAGTGCTGGAACAGCTATGGAATATATGCCATTAGGTAGTAGTGGTGGAGCGCCATATAGACACATAAAAACTTTTGATATTTGGGAAGATGCAGTATTTGATATTTTAGGTAATAGAGAATATCAAGAGATTTTTGATAAGAAAACAGGTCTTAGAATAGGTGATGAAATTAGAGAAGAGAAAGGACCTAAATTAAGACAATTCATACTTGATATGTTAGACGGTGCTAAACTATACGGAAGAGAAGATGGTGGATCATCAGCTGGTATACAATCTAAATTTTTAGAAGAGTACTTTGGTGAGGTTGACGACTCAGCAACTAAACAAATAACTATAATAAACAATGATGAAGGTGGTGCAGAAGCTGCAGAAGTTCAAACCGATGTGGAAGGAGCATCTGTTGAAGTATCTATGTCTAAAAGTGATAATGTCCAAATACAAACTCCAGGTGTAGGAAATATGTTTACAATAACTTCAGATGAAATAAATGAAGCAAATACAAGTGATAAACAATTCACATTTATAGTAACTTCTATTAAAGATGGTTTCATAAACCTATTATATTTTGGTAGTATAGGTGGATTTGATGCTATGTTTCAGAAATCTGGAAATATCAAACAAACAAATATTAAAGGTGATTTACAATCTTTAAATGTTTACAAAGTTGCTGGTAATGGTAACAGACTATTAAGACATTACACTAGAATAAAAACATCCGATTTCACAAATTTAATCAAGAAAGGTTCAAGTATAACAATGCGTTATGTTGAAGGTGAACAATACAATACAGTGAAAAAAGTAAATGTTAAAATTGATGGTCTTTACTGGTTGGTTAAAAAGGATACAGATAATAAAAAATCACCATTTGATTTAGAAGGAGATAGTTTAGAAAGAGCTAAAACACATTTTGGTAAATTTTGGAATCCAAATATTGCTATAGACGCAAAAATACAAAAATATGTTAAGTAATGAAATATTTAAAAAACTGGTCTTTATATCTTGAAAACTTTGAAATAAATGATACAGATACTTCAGATATTAAAAAAGCCAAAGAAAAACTAAATACTCTTAGAAGTCAAATTGATGAGTTCAATAATAAGTACAAAGATATTGATACTGCTTATAAAACAAACGATCAAGTAAAAATTGATGCTATGGAAAAAAATATCTTTGGTAACACTGATGTTAAAAATGGTGCTGATAGAAATGAGTTTTTAGTAAAATATTTAAATATTGCTAAAAAGAAAAGAGAAATTGAAAAGAGTGTTAATAATATAGCATTAGATAATGCGAATCTTATTAAATCTAAAGATATTTTGAATGTAACTACCGATAAAGAAATAAAAAATCGATACACAAAAGATGTTATACCTTCTATTCAAAAAAAGATAAACACATCTAAAAATAAAATAAAAAATAATGAAAATGATATTAATCTACAAATATCTAATATACAAAAAGAAATGAGTAAACGTGAAAAAGATTTGATGGATTACATCAAAAAGATAGAAACTGATTCAAAAAAGTAGAAAAATATGATTTTTTACATTTTATATATACACTAAGTATAAAAAATTAAAATAAAAAATATGGCAATTCAAATTGGAAAATACAAAAGACCAGGAATCTTTTTAGAAGAATTTGATAACTCCGTTATCTCCACTCCTTTGGTAGAGGGTATAACTAACATGGTTATGGGTGTGTCCAAAAAAGGACCAGTTAATACTCCTGTTAGAATAACTACAGTTACAGATTTTGAAAATATTTTTGGTTCATTAGACAGAAGTCTAGAAAGAAAAGGATCTTTCTTCCACAGAACTGTTGCAAAAATGTTAGAAACTGCCCCAGTTTTCGCAATGAACTTATTATTAACTGATGATAATTTAGATAAAATTGAGTATCAATCTTTATCTGTATCATCTGATTTTAGTAATGATATTGAGAGAGAAGGAGCATATAGAAGATTTTTTGATACAACTGGTTTCTGGAAAAGAGATACTGAATCTTTCATTAATTTAACAAAATCAAATACTGGTTATGCTGATAGATTATTAAATATAACTAACTTATCAGACAGATATGCAACAGTTTTCATTATCAAATCTTCTTTGACAGGATTTGACAGAACATTAGTTGAATGGTATGGTTCAGTTGATAAAGTACCTGCATATGTAAACGCTAACGATTGGGCATCTGACTATATGGTTGATGTTATAGTTGTTGCTGGTGACTGGTCAGATTATAAAACATTAGCGGTTGACTCTAGATGGAGTACTTACTTTAATGCAAGTGGTCTTAGAAAAACTCAAATTAGAAATTTTGCCAATGATAGAAATGTGACTTTATTAGGTTACTATGAAGGTCTTTCATTAATTCCATATTTTAGAGATGCTAATGGTAGAAATATATTCATTGAAACTACATTAAATAGAGATACTGATAGAACTGGTATATTCTGTTCATTTAATTCAGATTTAGCTGAGGTAGATTTCTTTAACGGAAAACTTGACTTAATCGGACACACAATCGCAGGTAAGAATGAAACTACTATCAATTTCTTATCATATACAGAAACAATCGCAGAAGAGGTTGAATTTGAAGCAACACCACTTGATTTACCAGGTAACGTAACTGCTTTAATGGGTACATATTCAAATGCTACTCACTTCTTTGGTGGTACTTCAGATGGTACAACTGGTGTAAAACCAACTGGTGTTCAACACAGTTCTGGTTTTAAATATAGAACTGCTTACTTCTCAGAAGGATATGTTTATGATGTTAAATCAACTGGTACTGCATCTGTTGGTACGTCTTCCATCACTATGACTTATAGCATAACTAATAGTTCATATTTAGTTGTTGGTGATGACTATGTACCTGTTACAGCTACTGGTTCTCTTTCAATTAACTCAACTGATTATACAACATCATCTGTTACAGCTTCATACTACGCTACTTTCACATTAGATTCTACTGGAGCATTCAAAGTTTACAAAACTACAGCTAGAGATACTAAACCAACAGTTCCTGCAACTGATACAGTTCTTTCATATGTTTACTTTAATGTAAGAAGTGGTGAAATTAAATCTACTGGATTTACTCAATCGAATGTTGCATTGAATAACACTGGTGGTGGTGGTGATAATTCATTTATAGATTTAGTACACGGTACTGCTTCACTTAATAATGGTGATTACCATGTCTCAAATGAAGGTAATGGATCAATCAAAGTTACTTTTGTAAATACAAACTCTTCGCCAAGTACTTCTAACTATGAAGTTTATAGAAGAATTAAAATGTTTAACAAGTTAGTTTCTGTAATAGATAGTGCTAACAAAGATAAAATTGTTATGGTTCTTCAACCATCAGGTGTTTCAACAGATGGAGCGACTAAGGTTAGTTTATCAGGAATGACAATAACAAATATTGAAACAAGTAGTACTCAAAATAAATCATTTATTTTAAATACTGGTTTAACAACAGCTGAATTATCATATGTATTAAATGGTTTCTTATGTTTCTACACAGTAGATAATGAATTTATTTTAGGAACCGAAGGATTCAATACAAGAATGACAGGATTGACGAATTCATCATTTGGTATCGTATCTCCAAATACTAAATTCTATACACAATACTTTAATGGTAATATCAATACTTCTGACTATTTCTATAATAACAGAATGGATAGTGAAATACTAGTAGCTGGTGGTACAGTAAGTGTTACTTTCTTTGATGGTGAAACTTTATCATCTATCACTGGATTTAACACTGGTTTAACTTCATCATTTGCTGGATATGATTATATCTTAATTGATACATCAGCTATATCTACATCATTAGGTAGTAGCCAAGATTTAGGATTAGAAATTGGTAAAGTTATATCAATTAAAGGAGCTGAGACAAACACAGGAACATTTACAATTGATTCTGATAACTTAGGAGCATCTGCAACTGGAGGTACTGGTGATTTTAAATTATCAAGCGGAAGTAATTTACCAAATAACTATTATGTATATAGAGTTGTTGAAGAAACTTCTTATGAAATTGTGAACAATGTATCAATAATAAACGACCACTCTGATTATGTACACTATTTAAAAATGTATTTAAGTGGAGGTAATCTTTATGTTGAATTTAAAGACTCTACATTAGAATCAGATGAGAAATTATACTTATATAATAACTCAACTCCAAGTGAAGATGCTAGAGTAGCTACTAAATTCTATGTTAACACTCAAGATTCTAACTACAAACAAACAATTGAAATTGAAAGTGCGAATGGTTATACACCAGTACCAAATAAGATACTTGTTAAAGGTGATAGATATACTGAGGTTATGATTGGTGACTTCTTAGAGGCTGAGTATGACTCTTCTTTATTAAGAATCGGTGAGTATCCAAGAAAACTTACAAGAGTTTTAAGTAAGAGAGCTTACGCTGGTGATACTTCTTTAGTAGAAATTACTTGTGATGCAGCTATCAAGAAAGTAAACTTCGAAGGTGACTACCAAACAACAAGATATAAATCTGTTGATGTTTACGCTTCAACTTATAAAGCAATCTCGTTAAAAGGATTTAGAGTAAGAGAAGCTTCACTTCCTGATGGAACTGAAACTAAACAAAATGCTATTCTTAACTTAGTTGGTAGAGGAACTCCTTTATTCAAAGCGTTAACTAACAAAGAAGCATTAGATTTCAGATACTTAATTGACTCATTTGGATTAGGATTAACAGAAAGATCTAAACAACAATATGTTGATATCTGTGGAGATAGAAAAGATGCATTTGGTTTCTTAAATATGCCTTCAATGAAGTCATTTAAAAACTCTTCATCACCAACATTCGTTAACTCTGAAGGTGTATTACAAACTTCGTTTATCGCTAAAGGTGGTGATCCTGAAAGTGGACCAGCATTCCTTTACTCATTCGGAGATGGAGCTGGAACAACTTGTGTAGGTTACTTCTTACCTTACTTAACTGTAAATGATAATGGTAGACCACTTGATATGCCACCAGCATCTCACGTAGCTACTACTTATATGAGAAAACATATCTCTAACTTAGGTGGAATAACTCCTTGGACTATCGCAGCGGGTGTTACTAATGGTAGAATTACTAATATCGCTGGTTTAGAACAAGATTTCACTCTTGAAGATATCGAAAACTTAAATCAAGCTCAGATGAACCCAATTGTTTTCAAAAGAAACAGAGGTAATATCATCGAGACTGAGAATACAGCTCAAACTCTTTACAGATCAGCTCTTTCTTATATACACGTAAGAGAGGTATTAATTGAGTTAGAAAGAGAATTATCTAGAATGTTATTAGACTTCCAATGGCAGTTTAACACACCAGATATAAGAGCTGAGATTAAATTAAGAGCTGACTTAATCTGTGAAACTTATGTAAGTAGAAATGGTTTATACAACTACTTCAATAAAATGGATGAGGAAAACAACACTCCTGAAATCATTGATAACCAAATTGGTGTTCTTGATACATATGTTGAACCAATCAAAGGTATGGGTATCATTGTTAACAATGTTACAATTCTTAGAACTGGAGCAATTGAAGCAGGTGGTTTCCTATAAAAACTAAAATAAATAAATAAAAAACCTCAGAGAAATCTGAGGTTTTTTTTATTTTAATAACATATAAACTTAATAATTATTAAATTATATAATAGAGGAGATAAATTCTCAAATATATATCAAAAAATAATTAAATTTATATGTCACAAAACGAAGAGATGAGTGAAGAAGACTACTTAAAAAGACACCTTCAAGACTTAGATGAGGGTAAAAAAGCAGTTGAACAAAAACAAATAAATAGTGATATACCATTTCAACCAGTTGAAAATGCTAGAGTATCTGATTTACAATACTTTAACTTTGATATTAGAGAATTACCTTGTGGGCAATTCTACCCAGCTGGAACACTTTTTATGGTTAGACCAGCACAAGTAAAAGAAATACAATCATATTCAATGGTAGATGATAATAACTTCTATGATATCGTTGAAAAAATGAATGATATGTTACAAGCTTGTGTTAGGATTAAATATCCTGATGGAAAGATTGCATCATACCTTGATATAAAAGATCAAGATAGATTATTCTTAGTCTTTTTAATTAGAGAGTTAACTTTTCAACAAGGAAATGGATTATCAGTAAATAATGTTAGATGTTCTTGTGGACAAGAAAACACAATAGAATTAAAAAGAGGTAATTTTGTTTATCATGAAATTGATGAAAAATTAATAAAATTCTACAACAAAGGTACAGGTTCTTATAACTTTACTACTATTCACGGTAAAAGTTTCGAATTAACACCACCAAATATTGGTTTACAAAAAGCTTTCAGTGATTATATCTTACAAGAAAATAACGAGAAAAGAACTCCAAACTTATCTTTCTTGAAGATAATTCCATTTATGTTAAATGGTAGAAGTCATATTACATATGATGGAATAAAAGCTAAATTAAAAGAATTTGAACAAATGGATGATATTTCATTTCAATTTTTAAATGCAGCTGTTGGTAAAATGACTTTTGGGATAAAAGAATTAAAGAAAACATGTTCGTGTGGTGAGGAGGTCCACACAGATATGCAGTTTCCCAACGGAGCCTCAGGTATTTTCGTTATTCATGATGCCTTTGAAGCATATATTAAAGAATAAATTATTGCTACAAAAGCACTTTCACACCCAAGAGTGGGCAATGGATAGTTGGCCATTCTGGATGTTTGAAGAAAATATTAAATTAGTTAATGAAATTATTGAAGATGAAGAAAAACAAAGAAAAGATCAAGAAGGAGCACAAAATGCAAATATGCCAGATACAAATTCAATAATGAGAAATATGTCAAGTAACATGCCTAAATTCTAATAAAATAAAAAACCCATCGAAAGATGGGTTTTTTTTATTATCATAAATATTAATATCCAGTGATAAGTGGAGGAGTAATTGAGAAGTTTTGATCAATGTACTCATCTACGAAGTAATCATAAATAAAATCAGCTTGAATATTCTCAATAGTGTTATTAGCTGACCAATCTAAAGAGTAACCTTGTAATTGTTTGATTTGAACGTTTTGGAAAGTTACACGTCTTAATACAACACCTTTTTTATCGTGTTGGTTAACAATAACTGTACCGATACAATCTGATTTATAATGTAAAGAACCATTTTGAGAGTTAAATACTAAATCATACCAAGCTTTTAAAGTAGCCCAAGTCTCCATAGAACCAGCTTGATTAACATTAACTTGAAATTTAATGCTAAACTCACCAGCCGTTTTGGTTGGAGTAGTATTAAAATATCTTGTAGAATATTTAAATCTTTGCTCTTTTTGACCAATATCAAACTGAGTTAAGTTCATATCAATATTTGTAGCATTCTCTAATAATAAAAGAGTATTTCTACCTTGTGCGGTTAAGATGTTTGGTAATACAAATGTTATCTCAAACAAATTTAAGTAAACAATCTCATCAGGAAGAGTACCTGGTCCCCCTGGAGATCCAACATTAGAAACCTGAGTATAATGTGGTAGTGGCATATTTTTTAATTAATTTTTTTTAATTGTATCCAATTATAAAGTATATATTTTTATTTTTTTTTCTCTTGTTTTTCTATACTTACATGATTATATATTAAGATAAAAAACTAATTTTTTTCTATTTTCAACTTAAAATGAATTATATAATATAATTAAAAACTAATTTTTATGAATGAAAGTATTTATGATAACAGATACCCATTTTGGTATCTATTTAAACAACTTAGATAAATGGCTAAATATGATGGAATCAACATTTTATAACTATGTTATTCCATTTCTTAAAGAAAATGCTAAGCCAGGTGATGTATTGATACACCTAGGAGATTTATTTGACAACAGAACATCTATTCCAATTATAGTTCTAAATAAAGTAGAGAAAATACTGAACGATGTTTCTGATATTCTACCACTACATATAATGGTTGGTAACCACGATCTTTGGAATAAAGGATCTAATGATGTTAACTCAGTTAGATTATATGGATACCTCAATAAAAACATTACAGTATATCAAGATACAACAAAATTAACAATTGATGGAAAAGATTTAATCTTAATGCCTTGGGTAGAAAAAAGATTAGATATGATAAAAGAAATCAAAAATAATCCAGGTGATTACTTATTCTGTCATTCTGATTTAAATGGATGTAGAATGCACTTAAACTCAGTAGCACACAGAAATTCAGATAAAATAGAAGTTGAACAATTTACTGGATATAAAGATGTATTCTCAGGACATATTCATATCACTCAACAAAATAAAAACTTTAGATTTATTGGTTCTCTTTATCAAATGGATAGAAATGATACTGGTGATCAAAAAGGTATTACTATTCTTGATTTAGAGACTGGTGAGGTTAGTTTTAATCCAAATAACTATTCACCTATCTTCAGAAAGTTTAAAGTGATTACAGAAGAGGATATAGACAAATTAGACGATTTAAGAGACACTAAAGACTATATTGATATATCTATATCAAATAACCTTTTAATCAACAACAGAAAGCTTCGTAGAAAGTTAGAAGTGATGTTAGAAAAAGGTAATTTTGCATCAGTTGAATATATAGATGATATAGTACAAAAGAATGAAGATGGGGAAGAAATATCAGAAGCCGTTGAAATAGATGAAGAAACTATGGATATATCCATAAAATTAGAATATGAAAGTTATATTAAAGAATATATCTTAAAGCAAAAATACGAGAATGATGACTTCAAAAATGGTGTATTAAACGAGTATGATGAAATCATAAGAATATATGGTGAAAATTATAAATCGAATATAGATTAAAAAGAAAACCACTCAATTTAGAGTGGTTTTTTTATTAGTTTTATTTTCAAATCACCAGTACCTTTTATAACACGATGGTAAACACCCATTGGTATAAACACCTCACCTTCAATTTTTTTAGGTAACTCATCATCCAATTGTATCAACCAATCGGTTTCTTCTAATGACTCTATAATACGATCTTCTCGGTCTCTATGCCAAGTAAATTCACCAGAGTCAGTATCTTGTTTAAACTCTCTGATAAATGTATTATCCTCTAATTTAGTTTCTTGAAATGGAAGTGACATATTAATCAATTTTAAACTTTGTTTTATTTAACATGTCTATTATATAATCTGCATATTGTTCTGATGTAAACTTTTTTCCATACTGTGATTTAAGTTTTTGAAACTGGTCATTCACCTTATTTGCAACCATTAGACCAAAACTATTTTTATCTCCACCTTTTTCAGTATCTATTCCAAAATCATAAGCTCTTTTCTTAACTTGTATACCAGTTTTCTTCAACCAATTATTATATACTTCTAAGATTTTATTTTTATCCTCGTCTTTATACCAATAAAACTTTAGATGGTCATTATCTTCTATAAAATGTTTTGCGTCATATCCACATTTGAAAGAAATTGCTGAGTTTTTTAATTCACCTTCTGTACAAGCTTTGTAAAAGTCACTTATAAGAGTTCCGAGTCCATTGAACCATCTTTTTAGGTTGTCTTCGTTTTTCTCAAATGTTACATAAAAGTTTTTTGTTATCTCTTGATCACCTATTACTTCTTTTTGTTTAAGGCTTGAGTTATAGTTTACACCAAACCACTCATTTTGGTCATCCTGTCCAATTTTCATTACTCCACTTTTATATTTAGCTAAGTATTCATCAAGTGATTTTTTCCAATTAGTAGATACTTTTTGAATAAAATCATTAAGTTCTGTATTTTCTTGTTTTCCACGAATTATATTTTGATATATCCAAGAAGAAAAATCAAAATCCGTTCCATCTAAACTACTATTTATAAAATAAATTAGTTTTTTTCTTCTCTCGTCACTGATTGTAAAAAATTCAGATTCGAATAATTTATATGTTTTTAAATGTTTCATATTAGGATGTTATTTTTTTTAAAACAGGCTCAACTGATAAATAAACACCAACTGACATAACAAGTGAATCCAAAATACTTAAAATATCACCAACATAAGGAATCTTTTTAATAGCATCTTTGACTTTATTAGTAATCTCATCTGGACTTATCCCACACTTACTCCAAATCTCAGACATAGTATTATCCTTTAATTGATTTGTTAATTCTTCCAAACCGGAAGCCTTACTTAAAAACTCTTTAAACTTATCTATTTTACCAACTATTTTATAATGTATATATAGTTCTAAAATTTGAAATATGAAAATAAAACCCTTTTGAAATCTACTACCTTCGGAATCTTTACCTGTTGAAATCCAAGAAAAAAATCTATCAATTATCTTACTAACTGCTGATATTCCTTTATTCATCAACTCTTCAATTCTTGGAATCCAAGAAAATGGAGGAAACGACATCACCTTCTCACCTAATCTATGTAAAAAAGATTTTTTTTCTTCTGTTTCTTCAGCCTCAAATAAAAATTCATCTTGTAAATAAGATATCCCCTCATTTGTACCAAGATTTAAAACTTTTGAAAAAACTTCAGATAATCTAGTTACTAAATCGGTTATCATTTGACCAGAAATAATATACTTTAATAACACAGATATATCTAAAATATATCCTTTTAACTTAACAGATTTCTTTTTTTCCAAAAAATCAAGAATAATACTTCCAAAACCAGAGTCTTTCATCGCATAGTTTTTCACTCTATCTTTTATCGAAGTAAACTGACCCTTAACATAATCACCAATTTTAGAAGCTAATTGTTTAGCAAAATCTAATATATCTTTTGCCTTTGTTGCTAAATCAACCAGTAACTTACCAGCATCCGATGCGACTTTAAGAGCCTTTCTTTTTCCCTTATCAACCAAATCAGAAAACCAAGACTCATTAATTAAACCATAATTTGACTCAATTAATAATTTCTCATCTATAGATAGATGATTTTCATATAAAGAATTAAAAATCAATATGAAATTTTCTTTATCCAAACTATCAACAGAGTTGAAACTCTCATATGTTTTTAAATGTTTCATAATTATTATTTATTTTTTATCTCTTTTAATTTTTTAACTACTTCACTTATTTTTGGATTTTCATCTTTTATTAAAGACTTAACAATTTTAACAGCTTCCTTAGCAGCTAAAATACCTACTGGTTTTTCTTCATAGTTAAATATAACATTATATTCTCCATTTTTACCCGTTCCTCTAGTTCTTCCAAATCCAGTATCATGTCCGGCTAAAGTTTGTATTTCTAAAGCAATGTGTTCAGTAATATGTCCTAACCAAGTTCCTCTTTTAACTCTATAAAAAAATCCACCTTTTCTATTTTCAGAACATCGGTGTTCTTGCATAGATGGCAAATACTTTTTAATATTTTTATAAAATTCTGGTATTTTATTAGATGGAAATTCTTCCCAATCACCTAAATCCAAAACCATATGTATAAGTTTATCTTTAGATTTATGCCATTTATTTTTACCTTCTATTGTATCTATACTTACAATTTTTAAATCAGATAATTTAGGCAGTTCATCTTTCTTAGATTCAAATACTTTATATGTTTCTAAATGTTTCATAATT